>ENA-UONQ01000317-UONQ01000317.1-human-gut-metagenome-genome-assembly--contig:-CS26-NODE-317-length-67715-cov-10.481850_pt1 | contig 67715 bp, 64 predicted proteins | sample MGYA00242460_ERZ724007 | MGnify/ENA metagenome assembly ERZ724007
GAAAGTATATCTTTCAATATTGTTTTTATCTTGACATATCACCGCTGGACTTTTCCTTAAATACACCCAAAGGAAATGTTTTCAATGTATTTTCCTGCATCCACTGAATGGTTTTTTCAGCAGACATTCCCCAGTTTGTAGGACAGTTTGACATCAGTTCAATAAAGGAGAATCCTTTTTTATCTAACTGATTCTGGAAACCTTTTCGCAGTGCTTTTTTCGCTTCATTGATATGAGCAGGTGTATCCAGACCACATCTTGCGATAAAAACTGGTGCTTCCAGCTGAGAAAGGATTTCACACATTTTCATAGGATAACCTTCCCGCTCCGGTTTTCTACCATCCTGTGCCGTTGTTGCCTTCTGACCAACCAATGTGGTAGGCGCCATCTGACCGCCGGTCATACCATAAATGCTGTTGTTGACGAATACAGCCGTAATATTTTCTCCACGGTTTGCCGCATGGATAATTTCAGAAAGACCAATGGCAGCCAAATCGCCGTCGCCCTGATAGGTATAAACGAAACGATCCGGTGAACATCTTTTGATCCCTGTAGCAACCGCAGGTGCTCTGCCATGGAGGGAAATGACAATATCTGTATCAAAATGGAATACACCCATGGAAGAACAGCCAATTGGCAGTACCGATGTGGTATTTTCCTGAATATCAAATTCATCCATCAATTCGCAAATCAGTCTTGTTGCAACCCCATGCAGGCAGCCTGGGCAATACCCTGTTGCTCTGGGATTCATAGATTTTGGTCTTGTATAAATTTTTTCCATTTGTTCCACCCCTTTTATTCCTTCACCATTTTTTCGACTTCTTCCACAACTTCTTCTGTTGTGAAAATCATACCGGCTGAACGACCATAACAATGGATGGGAATTCTGCCTTCCAACCCAATCTTCAAATCTTCTACTAACTGTGCAGGAATAGACATTTCCAGGCAAAGGACTTTTTTCACTTTCTTTTCATCCAGCTTCCGCAAAGATACATAAGGGAAAGGATACAGTGTAATAGGTCTAACCAGACCAACTTTTACGCCTTTTTCTCTCAGCATTTTAATGGCACTTTTTGCAATACGGGCACTGGTTCCATAAGCCGCAATTACATACTCTGCATCATCCAGCATATATTCTTCGCTAAGATATTCTTCTTCTTCCCATTTCTGGTACATTTTTTCCATCTTTTTGTTATACATTTCCTGTTCTGCTTCTACAGGAAGCATGGAAGTAATTACTTTTCGTTTGGGATTCAAAAACTTTGTGGCAAAGAATTTCAGATCTTCTTTTTCCACATCTTTCATGGGAGGTAATGTCACCTGTTCCATCATGGAACCAATACAACCATCCGCAGAAATCAAAACAGGTGCCTGATATTCCATGGCTTTATCGAAGGCTTTATATGTAAAATCAACAGCCTCCTGTACTGTTGCAGGAGCATATACCAGCATACGGAAACCACCATGACCAGATGCCTTCGTTGCCTGAAGATAATCCATTTGTGCTGCCTGAATGGAACCAACACCAGGACCACCACGCATAATATTCACAACAACAGCCGGCAACTCAGATCCTGCCAGAGAAGAAAGTCCTTCAGATTTCAGGCTCAAACCAGGACCAGAAGAAGATGTCATAGCTCTTGTTCCTGTATAAGCTGCACCAAAAACCATGTTTACAGACGCAACTTCACTTTCCCCCTGTACGAAAACGCCTCCAACTTGGGGTAATCTTTTTGACATATATTCTGGAATTTCATTCTGCGGCGTAATGGGGTAACCAGCAAAAAAACGGCACCCAGCTCTTACAGCTGCCTCAGCAATGGCTTCATTTCCTTTCATAAACAACTTTTCCATCCATAACCCTCCTTATTTGTATACTTCGATAGCGCCTTCCGGACACATAGTCGCACACATTTTGCATCCGATACACCCTTTTGTTTCATCCATTTCCACTGCATCATACCCCATTTTATTTGTATACTTTCCTACAAATAAAACCTGTTTGGGACATACATTGATGCAAAGTCTGCAGCTCTTGCAGTAATCTTTGTTAATCTCCACTTTTGCCATTATTTTCCCTCCTTGATGATTTATAAAAATTGAATCATTGGCTTTATAAAATAAACAGGAATATCCATGTTTATAAACACTTCCTTGGGAAGCCATACTGGAATCATAAGTGCTTCTATTTCATACTCTGTATCCACCAGCATTTTTTTCAGTATTTCATGCCCATTGCACACATCTTCCTCTGTGGTTGATGGTCCCAAATTAGGATTGCTGATCACATGTATTTTCTGAATGTGTCCAGCTTTCTGAATCCGTTCCATCAAAAACAAAATATTATCTTTGCTTCCAGAAAAATTTCTGTAGGGATTGATGATGTAAAAGACAACACTATTCTCATTATTGAGCCATTGAGAATACTGTCCCAGTACTACAGCTCCGATTTCATTTCCTCCCACATCCAAAATATTCACTGCGTTTTCATCATCCAGCTTATTTGCCATTCCATGAGGCACCAAAGGCATATCCATAAAATGTTCACCGCAATAAACATGAATCTGATCATTTTCCACTCTTTCTTTCCAATCCCTACTACGGTACATTCCTTTGGTTTGATCCATATCGATCAACCGGATCTTTTTATCTGTATAATCAGAAAGGGTTTTCGCTAAAAAAAGTGCTATTTCTGATTTTCCACTTCCTGATTCGCCTATCAGTACAAAATTTCTTTTTGTTTTTACCAGCTCCTTCAGCATCTGCTTTCCTCCTTTCTTGCCCATATAAAAAGCAAATCCCATGCCAACTTTTTCATTTTTCAGAAAATAAGAATAATAAACAAAAAAACCTTTGTATTCGGAAATATACAACATATATTTTGTATATTTCGTACAAAGGTTTTTCCATATATCTCTTTTCTATAAATTTTTCAACATTTGAATAGTTGTATTTTGCAATAGTTACAGATGCATTTTACAACATTTTGGAAATTTTACGATATAGTGTGCTCCTGTCAATTCCCAAACGCATGGCAGCTTTTGTTTGATTTCCATCCTCCTCTCGCAACGCCTGACGAATCATCTTTTCTTCCATTTCTGCCAGAGTACAGATTTCCATGGTTTCATTTGTTTTTTTAGATATTTTCTTTCGTTCCATATCTTCCAGAATAAAATCAACCATTTCCATTTTAATGATTCCATACTGTACATTCAAAATCATTTTTTCCAATGTATTCCGCAATTCTCTGATATTTCCATGCCAAGTGAATGTTTTTAATCTCTGCAAAACAGCTTCATCTATCGCGGTCACATGGGTATGCATTCTTTCATTGATCTGCGGTAAAAGCCCATTGGCAATGACTGCAATATCATCTTTTCGTTCTCGAAGAGGCGGTATGGAAATATCCAAAATATTCAATCGATAATATAAATCTTCACGAAATCTCCCTTCTTCTACTTCATGGAACAGATCTCTGTTTGTTGCCGCAATGACTCTCACATCAACAGAAATTACCTTATTATCTCCAATACGCATAATTTCTCGTTCTTGAAGTGCTCGCAATAGCCTTGTCTGCATTCCTAAATCCATTTCACCGATTTCATCCAGAAAAATGGTTCCTGTATGGGCAATTTCAAATACGCCAGCCTTTCCGCCCTTTTTCGCTCCTGTAAATGCTCCATCCACATATCCAAATAATTCACTTTCCAGCAAATTGGGGGGTAATGCAGAACAGTTGATTGCAACAAAGGGATTATTTCTTCTTAGACTACAGTTATGGATTGCTTGAGCAAACAACTCTTTACCTGTACCACTTTCTCCTAAGATCAAAACAGTAGCATCTGTCACTGCATATCGCTCTACCCGCTTTTTTAATTCACATATTGTCTTGCTTTTTCCCTGAATATCCTGAAGTGTATATTTTGCGTGAAGCCCCTTTTTGTTTAATTCCGAACGGAGCAAATTTTAATCATCACGTATTTTCATTTCTCTTTTAAAAATTACAATATTTCCAACTAATTCCCCCTGCACTTCCAACGGAATTCTTTGGAAAAGAAAATACTCCTCACCTATTCTTTCTACAGAAATTTCATGTTGCTGTTGTCCATCTTCGAATTTTCCTTTTTCCATCAAAGACAAAAACTCCTGTTCCTGTCCGGCATCATTGAGAAGTCTTTTACCAAAGGAGTTCATCAAAATAGGATGATTCTTTTCATCCAGTACGCAAACTCCATCCTCCGAAACCGAAAGTATCTTCTCCAACAATTCGTTCTGTTTCTGTCTCTCATAAGAAAGTGAATACATTTCCAAGGCATTTTGCAAACTGCTCTCAATACTTTCTTTACTGGATTCCACAACCACATAAGGTATCCCATAATCATCAAAAAAAGCAGAATCATAGCTGTGCCATGCACCGCCAACAACTACATCTACTCCATCCTTTTTTGCCTGAATCAAGCCTTTTTCAAAATCATCTACTTCTTTTACAAGGTATATTTTCAATGAAATCCCTAAAATCTCTGCAACTTGTTTTGCAACCTTTACATACGGTTCGCTTTCTACAATACCAACCGAATACCCCTTTCCAGTCAACGGATATAATGCGCGAAACATGTCTGCCGCACCAATATGAATTTCAATCACTTTATACGGCAGGTGTTCGCGAATCTGTTGTGCAAAGAATCCTCGCGTAATGATGATCTCTTTCCCCTTATTTTGGAATTGAGCCATATATTCAAATATTTTTGGCATGTCCTTTCCAAAACGGTTGTCCATTACTTCAATATCTATATTCAGATGTTTTTCTTTCAGAATTTTACGGTACTGATCCGCTAATTCTTGATATGTACAAATAATTAGAATATTGTCTCCAAAATTCATTTATATCCTCCAATACAGGAATCTTTTTCTTTATCAAATATTGCTTTTCTATTTTTATATTATAATATCAAATAATACCTATAAATCAAGTCTGCCATCAACATTCGGCGTTTCTGCAGGAATTCATCATAATTTTCAAAAACCATCTGATCTAAATTATTAAGGAAAATTTTTTTTCAAAATTCATTTTCATGGAATATTTATGTTAGTATTACTTATCCGTGAAATCAACCTTACTATATACCATCTGCAGATACTCCTGATTACATAGTACAACTAATAACGCTGACTAAATTAACTTTTGTTTTTATGTTTGCCAGAACCATATTAAATCTATAAAAATCAAATTCACACTCCCCATGCGGGGAGCGACTCCGGCAAAACTGCGCCCTTATCGTACATTTTTGATTTCAATCCACACTCCCCATGCGGGAGCGACTTGCCAAGGGAGGTGATCAAACCATAATCGCTGGTATTTCAATCCACACTCCCCATGCGGGGAGCGACCCGCTCTTACATATCTTGTGTGTCCTGTGATTTCTATTTCAATCCACACTCCCCATGCGGGGAGCGACACTATGACAACAGCAACATCAAACCACAGCCCATGATTTCAATCCACACTCCCCATGCGGGGAGCGACTGCAAAACCACTTTTCTTGCAAATATCGCACAACATATTTCAATCCACACTCCCCATGCGGGGAGCGACAAAGGCAGTTACAGTATTCGTCAGAGCATATAATGACATTTCAATCCACACTCCCCATGCGGGGAGCGACTAATTTTCTCACCATCATCACCACGGATTAACTGATTTCAATCCACACTCCCCATGCGGGGAGCGACAAGGGCGATCCATTTACTTACAACGACTTTACGCCGATTTCAATCCACACTCCCCATGCGGGGAGCGACCACTGGAACAGATGCGGGAAATGCTGGCAAAAAACATTTCAATCCACACTCCCCATGCGGGGAGCGACGAGGGCTGTTATACCACGGTATGACCGCTTATATATTTCAATCCACACTCCCCATGCGGGGAGCGACATGACTGGTGCTGGTGCTGTTGGATGTATAACCAAATTTCAATCCACACTCCCCATGCGGGGAGCGACAAAGCACACTGTCCGCCTTCTCTCATGCGGAGGATATTTCAATCCACACTCCCCATGCGGGGAGCGACAGCATTTGGAGTTTGACGGGGATGTGTCCTGCAAATTTCAATCCACACTCCCCATGCGGGGAGCGACTTCCGGCAGCCGCCAAGAAAAGGATAAGTCAGAAGAATTTCAATCCACACTCCCCATGCGGGGAGCGACTTTAGGATGGTTGGCATGATGATCAAGGACTTGACGATTTCAATCCACACTCCCCATGCGGGGAGCGACTAAATGTTTTCAAACACTCGTTTTGCCGCTGCTTATTTCAATCCACACTCCCCATGCGGGGAGCGACGTAGCCAGTGCCAGATTTTCTTTGCTGTTGTCATCATTTCAATCCACACTCCCCATGCGGGGAGCGACCAGGCGGCATCCCTCCGCCTGCCCTGATTTGTATAATTTCAATCCACACTCCCCATGCGGGGAGCGACCTTATGCTTTTCCATGTACGTTTTCACCAATTATATTTCAATCCACACTCCCCATGCGGGGAGCGACTCACAACGGGCATCGACTATTATGTGACGGATTTATTTCAATCCACACTCCCCATGCGGGGAGCGACAATCTGGGTTTCCGCTGACAAACATCCTGTCAATCATTTCAATCCACACTCCCCATGCGGGGAGCGACCTGCGGTGACAGGGAAAATCCACTCATTTGTGGTGGATTTCAATCCACACTCCCCATGCGGGGAGCGACGCTTCCGGCAGCTCCATGGGGTTTGGCTGTGGGGATTTCAATCCACACTCCCCATGCGGGGAGCGACTTGGTCACTGCTGTGATGCCTGCGATTGTGACAGATTTCAATCCACACTCCCCATGCGGGGAGCGACTCGCCAGTTTTACATGCCATACATAAACGGGAACAGATTTCAATCCACACTCCCCATGCGGGGAGCGACCGGAAACGATTCTTTCTGATTGCACGATGTGACGGATTTCAATCCACACTCCCCATGCGGGGAGCGACACGAAGGGGAAGAACATGTATTTGTACCCTTTGCAATTTCAATCCACACTCCCCATGCGGGGAGCGACCGGTTGCAGTGGGGCGGTACACACTGGCGGTCAACCATTTCAATCCACACTCCCCATGCGGGGAGCGACCAGTAATCAAAAAGGAGCGTGAAAGATATGGGACTATTTCAATCCACACTCCCCATGCGGGGAGCGACGGTACTGGAAGCAAAGACAGAATGGTCGTTTATGTATTTCAATCCACACTCCCCATGCGGGGAGCGACTGCCCATGTTCAAGGGATTTTTGACGGCTGTCAAGATTTCAATCCACACTCCCCATGCGGGGAGCGACCCCATCTTCGACGCATAGATCTCATGGTTTTTGGAGATTTCAATCCACACTCCCCATGCGGGGAGCGACTGGGACGGCATTGGCGGCGACGAATAAGGAGGTATATTTCAATCCACACTCCCCATGCGGGGAGCGACGACTACAGTCCCCTTACGGTGCAGATTCAGACAATTTCAATCCACACTCCCCATGCGGGGAGCGACATTTGCGAGGTACAAACACCCGCAGCGGGGAATTATTTCAATCCACACTCCCCATGCGGGGAGCGACCGCCTCGCAGCATCCCTTCCACGATTTGAAAATTGATTTCAATCCACACTCCCCATGCGGGGAGCGACAGGCACTTACTGCCGCCAAAATATTGTCCCAAAAATTTCAATCCACACTCCCCATGCGGGGAGCGACAGCAAAAGTTACCGAATTCACATTAAATTTAAAAACAAAATTTATGACATTCGGAACAAAAACAAATTGTGAAACATTGCAATCATCTGTTTCTCGTATTTGCTCAAATGAAAAAAATTATATTTCTCAGGTGCGAATCTCCAAGCAATTCATGATAGCTTCCCATTCGCACATTTACAAAATAAGTGGTTCCTCTGGCATATATGATGCTTTATTTCCAAAATGTTCAACTTTTTTCTGATAGTTATTCCCAAGATAATAAAAACGCAAACTATCTTTTTCATTATCTATCATTGCACATAATTTTGCTTGAAGCATTTTGCATTGGGCTGCATCCAGAAAGCACTCAAATACGGAGTTTTGTACTCTCTGCCCATAGTTCACACATTCTTTTGCAATTTTTCTAAGACGTTTTTTCCCAGCATCCGTCTCTGTATTAACGTCATATGTAATTAATACCAACATATCAATCACTTCCATAAAAATGGCGGGTATTCTTCAAGATCTCCACGAATTGTTCGTGCAAGTAATAATGCTTGAATATACGCTACAAGTCCCCAAGGTATTTTCTCCCCTGTATAAGGATGCGTAATCAGATCTTTTTTCTTTTCCTGCCAACTCTTCAAAAACGTACGTCGTCCATCTTCCGTTAACAAAACACTCCCATTTTCTCGTATCATAAAATCTGAGGGTTTTATTTTCCGTTTATTCAACATAGTAAGTACAAATCTATCCGCAACACAAGGTCGTAATTCTTCCATTAAATCCAATGCTAAAGAACTACGCCCAGGTCGATCTCTATGTAAAAATCCAACATAAGAATCAAGTCCAACACTCTCCAACGCTGCAGAACAATCATTTGAGAGCAAAGCATAAGAAAAAGAAAGCATTGCATTTACTGGATCCAGAGGTGGTCTGCGATTTCGTTTATCAAAATGAAATTCTTCATCGTCATTCAGAATCATTTCATCAAACACCCCAAAATATGTTGTTGCTGCAACTCCTTCCAAGCCTCTCAGAGAATTAATATCTGTTTCATCCATTACATTTGGTAAAAGTTGGTATATCCTTTGAGAAGCATTTTTCAGTTTTTCTGTATTAACACGCAATGTATGATCCCGTCGTGTTCGCTCAATACTCCAACGCGCATTATACATCTTTCCAAAAATCATAGTTCTGGCCAATTTACAATTTTTCTGCACATCGTCTGATATACGATATTGCATGCGGCGTAAGAGAACGTTCCCATTATTTTCTCCACCAACTCTAGCAAGAAACTTGCCTCCTGGTGTACAAAAAGAAAGTGAAATCCCTCTATCTGCACACGCTCCCATCAATGCCGGTGAGGCGCCCAGATAAGAAAAACTTAATATTCCCGATAACATATGCAAAGGATAACGAGAAACAATCTCTTTTCCTCGTTTCGCAACCACATTCTCTCCATCCAAAGTCAAATATATATCTTCTGATGTTACAAACAGTGTATTTAGAAGTTTTCTCATTCTTCTTCCTCCATCGCTGTTTTCAAATACTTTATAACATCCTGTTTTTTCATCAGAACAGGCAGACACATTTCCTTCAAAGAGCAAGCATTGCAAGATTTTGTCTGTTTCACTTTTGGTGTATGTCCACGCTGAAACATTTGATGCATTTCATCAGCCGCTTTCTTCACCTTTTCTCTCAATTCCTTTGTAAAGAAAACTGGTATCCGATGACGTGTTTCTCCATAAAACAACGCCCCCTCCTCTATGGTACAACAGAGCATTTCCTCTAAACACATTGCTTGCGCACATAGTTGCAACACATCGGCATCATTGCTTTTTGGGGAACCCTTTTTATACTCAACAGGAAATGGCTGCCAACGACCTTCTTCTTTAGCCAGAGATATTCCATTCTGATTTTTATGAAATTCCACAACATCACATTGTCCAGACAATCCTATCACAGACGAAGCAATCGGCAAACCACGCAAAATCAATATATTTCCCCTTTTTTCCCTAATTTGTTCATCATGTGCCCTCTTATGAAACAAGTTACCTTCCACTGTTCTTAGATTTTCGTTCCAAAGTTGTTCTATATGTATCAGTGCCCACTGCCGCCGACAGAACGCAAAATGCTGAAGCCCAGAAAGCTGTAAAAACTCTTCTTCCAGATATGCCATATCTGTACCTTCCTTCAAAGCAAATTTTCTTAAATGCCCTCTATCTCTTCTACATGTAACCCTTCTAAAGGTTCTACAGAAATATCATAATCTTCAATACTTGAGGGAACCATAACATCAGGTTTCAATACCGCTGACACACTACGATGAATTTTTGCAGAAGAATATTGTCCATCTTTGCTGTTATGTTCAAACCAATATAATTTAACAACTTCCATAGAGCCATCGGGACGCGCTGCAGAAGCATCGTTGATAAACATTGTACGCAAGCATTCTTTTACCACCTGTGCATCTTCATAAGAAAAGCCTGTCTTTTCTGCAAGCTGTGTGTTAATAGACCCCTTGATTTTGTATAGACCAAACCGAACAAAATGTTTCATTCCCATACGATCGGATGCGATACTTTCCCCTTTATCTTTCTTTTCTCCGTTTACACTCTTTGTAATTTGCATAGACTCAATTTCTACCGGAGAAATGCTAATAGCCTGATGAATAGAAACAGGACCACGAACGCCGCAGGAAACACCTTTTGTATCCTTAAAAGCAAAAACCTGACCAAAAGTACGAACATCCATCCATGTTTCACACGCCATTTTTGTATACAAATCTCTATCTTTTATATTTTTCATAACAGAAGATGCTCTTTCGCTCAAGCTTCCAAAACCATCATCGCTACGGTATTCTGACTGCACAAAAATCTTATGCCCAAGATCCTGCATTCGATTACGAATTTTTCTTTTGATGCAAACATCAGAGATTTCACCAAATCCATTATAATCAGTACGTGGACGATTACCATTCAATGGATCACCATTTCCATTTGCCATCGTAACAGAAACAAATGCCACAAAATCAATCTTTTTTTTCAATGTACTCATAATGCAACCTCCTCATTCATCTCTTCCTTTTTCGATTTATACAATTCATTTCTCTGTAAGTAATATCCCATGAGGTATGTTTCTTTTAATGCAAGATTCCACTCCGCTTGCGGTGTCAGATAAATCTGTTCCAAAATTTCGCCAATCAGTTTTTTGTAATAATTTCTGGAAGCTGGAGATAGTCTGGAGAAATATGCCCTTTCCAGATGCTGTTCAATATTGTTTGCTATGTACATAGGGCGCTGACTAAATGCGGAAAGCATTCTAATTGCATATGGTTCTCTTTTTTCATCATTTGTGTAGGTCGATCGTTCTACTTTCTCAAATACAGCAAGCAATCGTCCAAACTGATAACTACGATCCGGATTTTCTGTATGCAATTCCATTTCACATTCCTCCTTAAAGTAATCATAGCGATATTTTCTGATAACAGCGCATGCCGTAAAAAGAATCTTTTGCCAGAGAGAATCTTTTGCACCTGGATTTTTATATGCTTCTGGACGAGAGGCTCGATTGACAAGCGCACGCATGATATCCGTCGGCATATGCGCACCATCCACTCGACACGCAATCAGACGCTGCATTTGCTGCCCCAAAATTTTTTCATCTGCTTTCAGCAATTCCTTTCCTTTTTCTGTAATCTGTTTCCCAAAAGCACAATTTACAATCGAATATAATGACGGGGATTGAATATGCCGCTGCATACCAAACCAACAACAATGTTCATCCCATCGGTACAGTCTTTCCAGATAATCGCTACCCATCAATTCATTATAATATGTAACAGAAAGTCTACCTGTAGTTGCGGCATCAAATGCCGCAATCACAACACTACTGTTTTTCTCCGGCAGCTGACTGAGATATCCATTTAACGTATTTTTCAGTTCTTGACGATAATCACTTGGTTTTACACTGACCTTATTTCGATTTCCGAATGGACCAACTGCATGACAAATTTCGACACCCTTGGGATTCCAACATAAAAATACACGCTTACCAAATGTACACCTTACTCCTTGCTCTTCAATAAGCCATATAAGCGCGTTATGCGCTTTCTGTGATGTCACATACCCAACAGTAAGCGCTTGCCAGTCATCGGTAAATCTACCTCTATATGTAAAACCGCTTTTGTCATTTGCTGAAATAAGTTTAGCTTTTGACTCTTTAGGAATAATTTTACTCTGATGTTGCTGTGCCAGAAATGTGTCCTCTCCTGTAAGCATACATAAAGCTGTTTGCTCTTTTTCTTTTTTACTCAAATACCAATCCTGAAAAGCCTGAAATAAAGATGCCTGTTGCCAACACCCATCATTTGGTGTGCCAATACCATAAACTCTCCAGCGGATCATCAAATCTTCTTTCTCAGGAATACCTTTCTCATTTAAGGTAATAATTCCATTATTTTTTAAATCATCTAAAATAGTATTCTTCTTTACATATGTTAGAATAGATATAAGCATTGGATGTGTATATACAGACGTAGCCCAATCTGTAAGTTGATCCATATATAAATTATGTTTCTTTTCATTGTAATGACATATATAGGATAAGTAATCACACAACGGATGAGCGCAAGCTCCACTTGTTCGTCCCGCTGATTTTTCCGTAGCTGGTATGGGAATTTTGGGTTCTTCTTTGCCTACTAGCCGAGCAGAAGAAAATCTGCCATCCGCCTCAAGTACAATTTCAATATCTGCTCTAGCCAGAATATGTGAAACTGGAACCAGTATTTCATGACCAGCAACTTGAGTACCGACATATTGACTATGCGCATCATAAGTTTCGATTGTTTTTTGCAGCAGTCCCATTTCATCACCTCCCACAATTCAAAAGTCTTCAGAAATATCCTCGTTTACGGAACAAAATTCTTTCATTTTCATCTCCCGCAACGGTTTATGCAACGGACAATCTTCTGGACGAGGAAATGAAATAATTCCATTTTTCATGACAGGATACCAAAAATTGGCTGTTATTTTTTCTTTTGTCTGTTCGGAATATGCCTCATCCGGATAGGTAAGTCCATGGTACATCAGCCCAAAGCTAAGTTCAGCAATTTCAGCGTATGCTCCAGGTTCACTATCAAATACGCAAGGCTCTACATAACCCTGACATTCTCTGGTTCCCAAGAAAATATCTCTTCTTCCGCCTTTTAAAATCATACGCTTTGCAATATTATGGTGTTTATTTTCGTTTCGATCCGCAATTAGCTCTGGTCTATTGTCATTCCACTCAAAATGGGCTTTTACCTGATAGCGAACTGATTTCAGATATGTATAGTATGCCAGATCATTCCCACCCCCATATTTTATTGGGCGAATGCCTTTCACCTCTGTTTGTATCGGATTCATGATTTTCACAGCATCAATATACCAGATGAACGTTGGTTTCCAGTAAACAGATGCTAAAATCCCCTTGATTGCCTCATAAGTCGGTATTTGATAAGTGCATTTTTCACCGCCTATTCGTGTAATCGGATCCGTAAATAAAGCATAATCTCCGTACACTTCAAACACAACGATATTATCATGTATTGGTTTTGACATATTCACACCTCCAAATATTGCATACTCCCTGGTTCTGGCGTAAGACCAATTTCCATATCATAATACTCTGGATGTAATGCAAAAAGACAACCATCCATCACAGAAACCAATCCTCCCTGCCTCTCTAACCGTTCTTTTTGAAATTGATAAATAGAAACTGTATAAAGTTTGGCTTTTTTTAAAATTTCTTTCTGTAAACCCAAATCATATTGCGAAGAAGCAGAGAATAAATCCATAATCAGGGAACTCCCCTCTCCATAGGGAACAATAATATCTGTGGTTTCCTGACTAAAGACTTGAAATTTCTGTCCCGCTGTATGAAATGCCTGCTTTAATCCAAATCGGGTTTCTGAATAAAATTCATTTGCAAACTTGTCATTGACAGATAGTAAATCAAAGAGAGTCGTCCCATCTGGTAATGCGTAATCCTGTTCTACACATGCCCCAAATAAATTCTGATAATATTGGGAGATTGCCGCATCTGAAGATAAACTATATTCAAATGCCTGTGGATTTGTCTGAAACTGAGAAAAAAGCTGCAAAGAAGCTGTCTTCGCTGCTAAAATTTCAGGAAGTCTATTTAATTTCTCATCGCTGCAATGAATTAAATATACAGGAGCTTGTCCCTCTTGCTCTCCATTTCGATTACATCGCCCTGCTGCCTGAACCGCATTGTCCATCCCCGCAACCATTCTAATAACACATCCAAAAGAAATATCTACACCCGCCTCAATGATTTGTGTAGAAATACATAAAACCTTTTTATGATTTTGTTTGGTTTCTGATAAAGCTTTTTCTATCTTTGATAAGGCATCCCTCCTATGCTGTACACACATAGCTGCCGAAAGATGAAAACAATCAATGCTTTCGCTTTTTAATTGTTGATATAAAAAACTAGACTGATGTTTTGTATTACAAATCACAAGTAAGCTTTCTGTATCCTCCAGTTTGCTTTGTATATAGTTAGGAATTTGTTCTAATCTCATACTACCATCATAAAGCAATGTTGTGCGTTGAAACACATTCCAAAGCTTTTGATCAAAGGGAATCAGTTGTTTTTGTTCCCCCAAAATAGGATGTATCGCTTTCTCAAAACATGGCTGTGTCGCAGAACATAAGATAATTGTTGCACCACAAACATGAGAAAGAAAATTCATAGCTAAATTGAATAATGTCAGCATACGATTTGGAACTGTTTGAACCTCATCAATGACCAATATGCTATTGGATAAAGCCTGAAAGCGTCGAACACAACTGGTTTTTCCAGAAAAGAGTGTATCCAGCAACTGTACCAAAGTGGTAATGATGATCGGCGCATCCCAACTTTCTATCATAAGTTCCCGCATATCCAACTGTCCTGATTCTCTTTTCTCCTGCACTACATTTGAGTGATGTTCCAAAATGATGTGGTCATTTTCCAAAAAGTCACGAATGACTGCGGCGTTCTGCTCCAAAATACTTAATAATGGAGATGTAAAAATAATTCTTGATTTTTGATACTTTTCAGCATGTGCAAGCGCATATCTGAGGGAACCCAGTGTTTTGCCACCTCCCGTCGGCACATAGAGCCGATATATACCACAAGGCAGCACTCCTGCCTCTTTACATTTTTGTGATATGATATTTCTAGCTTTCTGAATTGGCGTTTGAGTGGGAAAGGAAGCCAGTTTCTTCTCGACATTCTTTAAAAGCGCCCCCCACAAATCTGAGATATTTTGCTTTGGTACAAGTATTTGTCTTTGTTGCATAAATGCTGCTGTATCCTCTCGATCCCCCTGTATTACAGAAGAAAGCAATAACCTACTAAGCATACCCAAATAAAAATAGACATCCCGGTCATCATCATCTGCATGACTATTGATCCATTGATAAATTGGCATCATTTGACTATGGGCCAACGCAAAACACCTTCGTAATTCTGTATCATTCGCACAAAATCGCGAAAAATTACTTTTTGCTTCCCTATAAAGATTTTCGTTCCACTCCATTCTGTGGGCAAAACCTGAACGGTGGTGAGAATCTACACAATCAAATGAACCGTGATGCGCGCCTGCTACATATGCTAACATTTCTGCAGTCATATCTTCAAAGGAAAAACAACCATCTGGATGATGAAAGCTTTCGATTAACAACCTTATTGCTCCATGAGTATGAATCACACTTCCAGGATTAACAGTTCCACCTGCTGATGCCTGCTCAATATAGACTTTAAATGCCAGTGTAAACTTTCCCATATCATGCACAAGACCAGCAAGATATGCTACAAAATCTAAACGAATATCCCTTAAACACATAGCTGCAATATATGCTGTTTGCAAACAATGATCTTCAACCGTTTGTATTTCTATCTTTTTATTATCTGTATATAATATATGAGCTGGATAAATCATTTTCTTTTCTCCATATCATTTTTCAGGAACTATAAAATCTCTGTCTTTTTCCGTTACGATCAATTTTATCTTTGTTAATGAGATTCCATTCATTACATGTTCTCAATAACTCGAAACGTCAACATCGCATCAAGCCCCACTTCTGCTATATTACAGGGTACACCACCTCGTAGTGTTGCTTCCAATCCATAAACCTCCATACAATCCTGTATATGCAAAACCAGATTCTGCGATCTTCTTTTATAACCGTACTCTTTCAACAACGTTCTCAGCTTGATTTTTACATAGTCTTTTCGATAACCATATAAAATACGGATACGAGCCTGCTTAAAAAATAAATCCAAACCTAAAAAATCTCTCTGATAATCTTCTGCTTGTAGGGATCCATTGAGTGCTGCAATTTCCTGCTGTATTACAGTGAATTCCTGATCGAGAAGGTTCTTTTCATGAAGATAATGCATCCAATACTGGATTTCCAAAACAAAACGACGATAACTTTCCAGATACTTCAGCTCAAGATGCGTTTTCTCTTTTTTCCAGATTGCTTCCATAACCTGATATTGCCGCCGACACCCAAGAGTCATCCCATCAATAATCCATGCTATATCCAGCGTAGAATACGCATACTCCTTCATATCTGATCACCCTTAATTCCATTACACTGCCTACACAAAATCTGTAAATTTTCTGGAACACTTTTTCCTCCTTGATTCATGGGAATGATATGGTCTACGTGGAAGCACACTTTAGAACGATTTTTCATTCCACAAGCTGCACATTGATATTTACCATCTGATGTTTTCGCTTTTTCAAAAGCCGCATCTCTTAACTGCATTTCCAGTTTCGGGTTCACTTTCCTGATTTCATACAAAGATAATTCTTCCAGTTTTCTGGTTTCATAAACAACATTTTCTGTTTCCTCATAAATATCCGGATATCGAATTTTCATCAACTCAATGTCCAACTGTCGCAAAAAATATAACTTTTTGCCAAAGAACAACCGCAGCATATTATCGTCTGCGTCATTCCAAATTTTGTCAATATATTCTGCCTTTTTACGTTCTCCCATATCTTCAGCCCAGATATGTTGTGCAATCATTCCCACATCTAATTTGCTACGGTCAACTTCATCAAATGTATAAAACTTCGGTACCGATTCATACTGGGCATAATATTTCAAAATATGAATAACATCCTTTGGTTCATAGGGTGGAACCATCTCCCCGCAAAAGAAAGTATCTCGGCATTGCTTTTCCATCTCCATCAGCTGATGCTCAGACAAATACTCTTCTTCAGCATGGAAGCTCTGAAACAAATCAGGCAAACTATCCATCATATTTTCGTAGGCTTTCTGGGTGCTGTTATAAACCATGACCTGATAGGCATGCTCTATACCACCATTTTCTTCCAAATAAGTAAATGCATATATTCCCACAGGTATTCTCTGCGTAAATGGTACCTTTTCCAAAAGGCTGGTATCCGTAGAATCATCTAGGATTCTTGCAAATTCTTCTATTTTAGAAATTGCTATCATGCGCAAATCCCGTTGTTTCTGCTCATGTAAGTTTTCCTGAAAATCATTATTTCCAACAAACAGACTTTCTGGATTAACCCACGCAATATGTTCATCCCAAGCATCAATGAATGAAACGATATAAGCATTGGCTGTTCCTCCTGCAGCAGTTCCTCTCAGGGCTCTACCAATCATTTGTGTCATCAAAATCGTGGAAACAGTAGGTCTTGTCAGAAATACAGTCTGGGTTTTCGGCAAATCTACACCTTCTGTCAAGATATTGACATTAATCAGCACCTGCAAATCTCCAACACGATAAGCATTTATCTTTTTCTCGTTTTCTTCTCGGCTAAGCGTTACCCCTGTAATCATATCTTTGATGGAGGACACTACATAATCCGCTGCAATCCCAGCCTTACGAAACTGAGCAGTCAACTGGATTGCATGCTCTACACTAACAGCAAATAAAATTGTCTGCCCATATTTCTCCTGATTCGCTTGATATGTTTCTACAATCAATTTATTACGAGCAGTACTTTCTGCCATTTTTTTCGCAAGGTCATCCGGGATCATATCTAAGTGTTGTATGCTTTCCCAAGCTTTCAGTCCCAGCTCTTTTCCATAAAATTCGTCTGTATAATAGCTTTCTAAAACAGGCTTTGATAAAATCCGGCGATTAATCAATTCTTTTAAGCTGATTTGATATGTAATTCCAATATCTCCATGTACTGCCTGTCCATTTTGTACGCCATCTGTATATATTTTAGCCAGCAGCCCCTGTTCTTCCTCCGCAGTCCGAAATGGTGTTGCGGTCAAACCAATTAGCTTCACATTAGGTACTTTTTCTTTTACATAGGAAATAACTTTTCGGTAGGTCTTTGCCGTTGAATGGTGTGCCTCATCTACAATCATATAAATTTCATCTTCCCCAGCCATCCATGCATCCAATCGTTGCAGATTTCTCCCAATACTATCTTTGCTGACAATCAACAACTGGTCTGTAGGACGAATATGAATGGTTCGTTCATGGCTTGATGCACCAGAAACAATCCGAAAATGGAAAGAAGAAATATGTGGAATCACCTCTTCGTAGGCAAATTTTTGAAAGGATTCTGCCGCTTGCTCCAATAACATTTGACGATGTGCAATCCACAATATTTTTTTCTTTCGGTCAATGGCATTTTTTAAAAGCCACATGGAAGCCGTATATGTTTTGCCTCCTCCAGTTGGAAGTACCACCAAAGTGCTATATGCTTTTTCCTTGTTCATGATATCAAGACAAGCCATTGCATTTTTTTGATGTTCATAAGGAATTCTGGTATTTGTTCCGGTTTTAGGATTAATTTCACCAGAAGATTTTATGGTAATTTCATCTATGCTGTTTCCCTGCATAACTTCCTCCTATTTATTTCATTCCTGCAAGATATCCATAATTAATCCGTTATACACTTACCGCTCCAAAAAATAAATGCCGTCCCCATCAAACAATACCTCCATAGGTTCATTATAAATCTTTTTTACTTCCTCGATATTTCTAATAAATGGCAACGTACAATTATCCTTTGCTTCAGAGAGAACGCCCACTGCAGAATCTATTTTTCTATCAGCTAATTTTTCTACAGTTTCCCCGGTAAATATCAACGCCTCATCTACTGGTCCCTTGTTCACCATCGGAATCTTTCGGATGGTTTTTCCTACACCTTTACTGAACCCAGCAACACTCTTTGCAACCATAGACTCCACAGAAGATTTTGATCTCTTCTCTATCTGATAGGAACATTCTGTATATATCGTGCGATATTGAAATGCATATCCTTCTATTCGCTTTTTTACACTTTCCAAAAATGGTGCATCAAAATTTTCTAACAGTATAATTTCAAGAAACGCTGCAAATGCATATGTATATAGCGCTAACTGATAGTCCTTTAATTCTTCCTTCAGTTTTTGCACTTTAGATTTTACATCACGATCTATTGTCAAAAATCCCTTTTTAGACAATTTCTTGCAAATTTGATCCTGATAAAGCACAATACTTTGTTCTGCATCTTTTCGAATATCCTGCACAAGTATATGCTTATTTATTTTATATTTCTCATTGTTCCAATTATATTTATATTGTTCCAGCACATCCGCAAGTGTATTGATATTACCCTTCAGTTTTGCTTTTTCTTTTGCTTTCAGAAAATCTATCATTTCTTTTTGAAGTTCCTGAATATCATTCAACTTGCTCTCTATTTGACTTAATGTCGCTGCCATAAACAACATAGCAGGATTGACCGGCAACGGAGTTAGGACTGCCTGTCCGCCTCCCACTTGCCCTGTATTAGTTCCCAATGCACCAAGAAAAACTGACCCATCCTGAAACTGCATCATCTGCTTGCCTTTTGTATTTACATAATAAATCCCACTTGTTCCCTGTTCTGCATTACCCGTTATAACCTGTATTGCTGCCACCAGTGGTTCAAAAGCCACGCCGAAAGCTGTTAACTGCCCCAAAGATATTTTTCTGCACCTTTCATCACGCAGTTTTTCCATCGAAAAATGTGGAATGGCTGTTGCATCCATGACGTTCATCATGAGTTCTGTCCTATTTTCTATTTCATTCATAAACATACACCTTTGTTTATCGTCCATTTTTAGAATTAGTTCTCCGTTATTTACAATCGAACTTTACTTTTTTGCGAAAAAAGTTTAAAAATTACTTTCTTATTTTTGCAGTAATTTGCAATTTATTCTTTTAAACCTAACTCCTTCTTCAGCTTTTTTTCAAATTCCTTTATCTTCAGCCAATCAGCGTCCAGATTCTTCATCAACTCTTCTTCATCTATACTTTCGTCAATTTTCCTCTTGCTTGTATGGAAATGATTTCTCCACTGCCAGTTTTCTTTTTTCATTTTCGCCGGGAAAATCTCATTGATTCGATCACATATTTTCGTAAATCATCTGGGATATTTTTTGAGCTTACTGAAAATTGCATCTTATAATCATACCCACCACGATTCACAATCTCATAAAAATAAAAATTCTTTGTATTCCATCCACTTAAAGCATTTTCCGCATCCGGCAGTATTTCTGACATCGTTTTTGTTTTGAATCGAATAAACGTCTTGTTGCTTGTTTCAAGATCTGCAATCAGTTCACCTTTATCAGTCATTTCACTCAACCATTAATGAAATATATGAGCAACATCCATAGCACGGTCGGGTTTATATTCAAAAATCAAATCCAATGCTTTTTTATGTTTTGCGTAAATTTCTTCACATATTTTTGCAAGCTTTTCATCACCCACAATATCCCTCCTAATGACATCCAGATAATTAGAAATCAAAACAGAAACCTCTGGACTTAAATTCGATTTCTCATAACATTTTTCAATGATTTCCAAAACATTCTGGTAGCTCATAGAACACCAATACAAGGCATCGTTCCCTTCTCTGCCATCCGGAGAAAGATAAATAAGCACTTTCTGATACTCAGGGTAAGCATTATAAATCCATTTCCGATATCTTTCCAGTTGACGATAGCCTTCCCCAGAATCAATTTTATTCTCGATGCATAGCACGATTTTTGATTGTTTTGACACTGCCAGGATATCTAAGTGATTCCACTCTCTGTATACACAAAAATCCTCATATGTAATTTTCAGCAAATCAAATACGGACAACTCGCATCCACCAGAAACAATGGCAAAACGGATAAATTCCTCCAGTACATTCTTTTCTAATCCATGATTTTCATTGGGGTCTAAAAGCCAAGCCAACATATTGCTGTGTCTAATTTCCACTCTGGTAATTTTTAATACATCAAACAGATTAAAAGAATCAGACCATTCCGCAAGTTGATCCAGACAAGAAATATCCAGAAGGAATTCTTTTAACGCCTGTTCATTTTCATTGTAAATCTTTTGATTCATGATTCATCCCATGCCCTTCTGTTTTTCTCTCTACTGTGCTAGTTTGATTGAAATTACCCTATACAAGCATTATGCCACAGTTCGCAGAAAAATACAATTTTTTCCGAACAAATATTCACATCCCATCATGTTTTTATCCTCCAAAAAACTCCCTTGATGTCGGTACCGACGTCTGTGGAAAATCCCATGTTTTCTAAGCAAACTCCCACTTTTTCTTCCTGTGACGCACGAACCGACGTCTGTGGCGCAATACCAGCACCTGCAAAAAATCCCCACACTGTGGGGATTTGAGGGCTTTTTTGACCGGCTTGATGCCGGTCTTTAACCTGCAATCATTTTTTCACTTCAAATCTCTCGAATTACGTCACATTTTGTGATATTTCAAAATTCGTTTTTCTGCCGATTTTCTACCCTTATGGGGCAATTCCTCCACCTTAGAAAGAAAACGCCACACAGGGGCGTACAAGGGCACACAGGGGCATCTTTTTCCGTTGATGGCTCCAGCTACTCATTTCCCTTGCATGCCTCTCAAAAGAAAAGACCATCTGCTTTTCTGTGCAGTGGTCTTAAAATGAGAAATACATATTCTTATTCTTCTACATGAAATCCAAAGTCCGATAATCTTTCCTTGCATATTTTACGTTCTTCTTCCGTAAACAGTGTTTTATATTCTGGCTTCAACACATGGGCTTCTATCGATAAATCCAGTCTATGGTGTTCCCAAAGTGCAGCAAAACCCTCTGTTCCACCCGGCTTATGAATTAGCTGCTTTGCAGCACTCACCCCACCTTTTTCGTCCACTAACTGCAAAAATCTGTTTGCTTGATAGCCACATTCCCGCTTTGCCGTTGTGTAGATATTTATCATATCTTTTGTAAATTGTCTTTCCAGATCTGTCATAGGTAGCCCCTCCCCACGATATTCTTTTCTTTTATTCTAATATTACGTATCTCTTTTCGCAATAGATCATCCTATTTTTATCTTGACATCCCTCTCCACAAGAGTTTATATACCACAAGCGGCTCTGCCGACTTCAAACAAACGGAGGTCATATTATGGACATACTGCAATCGTTTCTTTCTCTTTCTGATCCGTCCCCATCTACTTTTCGGGAAATATTTTGTTCCGCACAGGAGCTGCGTTCTGCTCTTGGCATGAAATCTTACTTACTGGATCACTATTTATCTTTGTTTTTCCAGATAGTATCCCAGATGGATTTCATTGTTTTGCAGGACGAAGCCCAAGCAGCCATGGGAGAAATGCATCATCTATTCTCTGATACCAACGGAAAAACGTCACCAAAAATTTCTGCCATCATGGAGCAATTCCCATGTCAGGAAGCATCCACAAAGCAAAACCTCTGCCTGATATCCACAGCAGATTTTATTTTTGAGCAGTCCCTTTTGGATTTTCTTGCGAAAAAGAATTCCCTTTTCTCTGCTGTAGACACCATAGAACTCCAGCAGACAGAGAACAAAATCAGAGAGTGCATCGGCAAAGAAAAGATGGACGCCTTTCAAAATATTCTTCTTCGTCGATTTCTCCCCTGTTCTCCGCTCCAACTTTTCTCCCAAACCATCACCTCAGAACTAGTCAAACGATTCCTAACCAGAGATTTGGAAACGGATCAGGAGGTCTTTCGGTTATTCTTGAATCATTTTCACCCATGAAAAAAAGCGGCAATCGCCGCTTTTTTACGTCTTAATCATTTCCTTCCAGTCTTTTCCGTTTTCTACTCTGATAAACATGATACTGATTCCTACACCGATGAGAACAGTAAGCACTCCGAACATCCTCCCGATAGAAATATTTTCCGCAATGTTTGCAAATGGCAACTGGATTTTCCTCCTGTCCCAATGCAACAACGCAGGCAGTTTCCACCACCATTTTCAGACTATCGAACACCCAGCAGGCACTCGGCACAGGATCATACCGCAGCACATAAGGGACACCTGGATGATAAAAACTCTCTATCCTTTTTCGCAGAATCATTTTTTCCCAAGGCTCATAGTTGGGGTCTTCCAGCATTTCTTTGGTACGGAAATGCTCAAACATCTCTTGCAGAAAAGGGATGATCCAATCCACTGGCTCACAATAATTTTTAGAAAACACCAAATCATATATGGGAGAACGACCTTGCTCTTGCCTAGCTCCCAAAAGTTTTTCTCCATTTAGTTCCACTTGGAACTGCTCCAAATATTTTTCTGTATCTTTGGTGGTGCTGGAAAATAAAAAATATTCATTTTCCGGCAGCAAAACTTTGGACTCCAAATAAAAATATGGATTCACCGGCAGCGACGGCATCCACCCCAGCAAGCCATACTTGGAAACAAAATCAAGAGCCGCCGCAGTCATTTCCTCCCCACTCTTTGCATCCGCAATGCTTTTTCCCATATTCAGCACATCGGCAATCAGCGTTTCTTCCTTTTCCACAGGGTCATACCACATCAGCACTGCGTTTTCTTCAGGGGCAATATAGTCCTGTCCTTGGCGTTTGATGATACGATAACCGGAATATTTCGCCCATGTGGAGATTCGGTTCTCATAGATTTCTTTTATTTTTTTCATGGCTTCTGCCGCCTTTCTAGCACGATATTTTCATATGTTCCCTTGCACGTTCCCTTAGTTTTCGGATATTCCGCTCGCTGCTCCCCAATAGTGCGGCAATATCTTTCACGGAAAACCCATGGATATAAAACAAAAAAACAACTTTTCTCTGCATTGCCGTTAGCGTTTGCAATGATTTTGCCAGCCCGACATTTCCTGTCAGCTGGTACAAGTCTGCGGAACTTCTGGAGAAAATCCATTCCAGCCAATTCTCATCCGTCTCTGATAACTTCAATTTGATTTCAGAAGAAAGATATTCTTCCTTTTCATTCTGGCACTCACAGAGAGTCATGTCCAGCATATCCCGTTTTTCTTTGTGCCTTCTGTTGTTGCAGTTCTCCGTCCGATCCAATTCATCCAGCACAGGTTTCCATTGTTCTATCACCACTTTTTCCTGTTCTGTCAGTCTTTCTTGCTCCATTAAATCACGATACGTATCAATAATCAACACCTCCCGCAAAAATATTTTGATTTGTGATACCATTTTTTGTGTTTTCATCGTCTTTATGATATAAGTAATAGTTTTATACGGTTCTCCTATTACATTTCTATAACTAAATGGTACTACACGACAATGAAAGTGAGGGATAGATTATGACGCAAGTTTCAGCAAGAAACGACTATTTTCGTATGTTTCGTTCCTATCCGGATGTGGTTCATGTGGACGAATTACGGGAGATGTTAGGCGGCATTGGCAGGACGACTGCTTATGCCCTTTTGAAAAGCGGTCGCATCGAATCGGTGAAAATGGGACGGGTTTATCTGATTCCCAAGATCAACGTCATTCGATTTTTATGCGAATCAGAAAAATAAACGGTTACAACGGATTTTATGGAAAAGAAAAGCAGAAAAAGCGTGGTAAAAGTCATCCGACCATGGTAACATACCCAAACACCTGAGACAGATGATTTCTAAAGAAAGGAGAGATTTTATGGTAACAGGAAGTATTTATGAAAGAAAAGGCATCTATTACGCCATCGTCAGCTATTATGTGGACGGCAGAAGAAAACAAAAATCTGTCAGCACAGGCTTGCCAGTGAAAGGGAACAAACGTCGTGCTTTGGAATTTCTGGAGAACCTGAAACGGACATACGAAACGAAAGAATCCATGGAAAATATGGACGGCAGTCGGCTTTTGATGACGGATTACATGGATGAATGGCTGAAAATCGTAAAACCTTTGGTAGAACGAGCTACCTATAAAAGTTATGACAATATGGTCTCTGCTCGTATCCGACCCCATTTTGAAAAACTGAATCTGCTTTTGACAGAAGTAGAACCGAAGCACATCAAAATGCTCTATGACGAAATTTTGGAACAGGGCTACACCACCAATACGGTCATCCATTATCACGCAGTTCTCCATCAGGCACTTGCCTATGCTGTGAAAAACGATTACATACTTAGTAATCCTGCGGATCGGGTAAAACGTCCCAAGAAGAACAAACATATTTCCAGTTTTTATACCAAGGAGGAAATTTTGACCTTGCTGGATATCGCAAAAGACGATCCCATTTACATCCCCATTGTTTTAAGTGCCTACTATGGATTCCGCAGAAGCGAAACTTTAGGAATGCGTTGGAGTGCCATTGATTTTGAAAACAAGACCATCACCGTCAATCACAAGGTCACAGAGCTGACAGAAAACGGAAAAACCATTGTTTACGCAGAGGACAAACTGAAAACAAAATCCAGTTATCGTACCCTGCCCCTGATTCCTGTTGTGGAAGAAAAGCTGTTGGAACACAAAGCAAAACTGGAACGAAATCAGAAATTGTTTGGAAACAATTACTGCAAAGAATATATGGATTATGTTTGCGTAGACGAAATGGGCAAACTGTTTCGTCCTAATTTTGTCAGCGACCACTTTGGCTGGTTATTGAAAAAATACGGTTTGAAAAAACTCACATTCAAAGAACTGCGTCACAGCTGTGCCAGTATGCTGGTGGCAGAAGGCATCCCCATGAAATCCATTCAGGAATGGCTGGGACATTCTAACTTCTCCACTACAGCAGACATCTATTCTCATATCGACTATCATGCAAAACAGCAGTCTGCCGCCGCTATTGGTAATGCATTGCAGAGTAAAAAAGATTGACCGATTTTACGGAGACATACTGAATATGTACATAAAAAATCAAATTGAACCGTCTTTGGAAAACACTTTTTTTCAGACCATTTTCAATCATGCAACACAAAATGCAACACGAAAAAAAAGAAACCTTGAAAAATCAAGGTTTCCAGAGCGGAGACGGTGGGATTCGAACCCACGGACGGTTTGACCCGTCAACTGATTTCGAGTCAGCCTCGTTATGACCACTTCGGTACGTCTCCAAAATAACCATCTTTACAGAATTGCCTATATAGTATACCAGCCGGCAATCAAAATTGCAATCTTTTTTCCACAAATCTACATTCTTTTCACTCCAAATCGAACATTCTTTCCCCTTCTCCCCTTGACACTCCCCTGGAATTTCTGTAAAGTAGAGAAGATGAGCATATAAAAATAGGATTCTTTCCTATTATAATATAGAAACAGGTGAAACGATGCAATCGAATCAAAATTCTAACTATAATAATGAGAGTATTACCTCTTTGAAAGGTGCTGACCGTGTCCGTCTGCGTCCCGGGGTTATTTTCGGGTCTGACGGGCTGGAAGGCTGTGAACATGCTGTCTTCGAAATCCTTTCCAACTCCATTGACGAAGCAAGAGAAGGCTTTGGCAGCAAAATCGAGGTAGTGCGTTACAAAGACCAGTCTATTCTTGTAAAAGACTATGGTCGCGGTATTCCCGTTGACTACAATCCCAAAGAAGAACGATATAACTGGGAGCTGGTTTTCTGTGAACTTTATGCAGGCGGCAAATACCAGAACAATTCCGGTGAAAACTATGAATTCAGTTTAGGTCTGAATGGTCTGGGCACTTGCGCCACACAGTATGCCTCTGCCTACATGGATGCTACCATCTACCGTGACGGCATGCGTTATGACTTGCACTTCGAAAAAGGCGAAAACATCGGTGGTCTGGTAAAAGAACCCACACACAAACGTGTCACAGGCACACAAATTCGCTGGCTGCCCGATCGGGATGTATTCACAGATATTGCCATTCCCCTTTCCTATTTTCAGGATATTCTGCGCAGACAGGCAATTGTCAATGCTGGTCTGACTTTTGAACTTTTTGATGAAGAAAGCGGCGAAACTTTTACCTATAACTATGAAAACGGTATCCGGGACTATCTGGCAGAACTTGCTGGCAACACTTCTTTGACAGACGTTCACTACCTTCAGACAGAAACCAGAGGCCGTGACCGTGAGGACAAGCCAGAATACAAACTGAAATTTGAAGCGGCTTTCTGTTTCAACAATCAGATAAATCTGTTGGAATACTATCACAATTCCAGTTTTCTGGAATATGGCGGCGCGCCTGACAAAGCAGTGAAAAGTGCTTTTGTTTCCGCCATCGACAAATATCTGAAAACAAACAATCTTTATAAAAAAGATGATAAAAAGATCACATTCTCTGACATTGAAGACAGTTTGATTTTGGTCATCAATTCTTTCTCTACTATCACAAGTTATGAAAATCAGACCAAAAAATCTATTACAAACAAATTCATCCAGGATGCTATGACAGATTTTTTCCGGGAACAGCTGGAAATCTATTTCATTGAAAACAAAATGGATGCGGATAAAATTGCCAATCAGGTACTGGCAAACAAACGCAGCCGTGAAACAGCAGAAAAAACCCGTGTTTCCATCCGCAAAAAGCTGACTGGGTCTCTGGATATGAATAACCGGGTAGAAAAATTTGTCAACTGTCGTACCAAAGACGTCAGCCGTCGGGAAATCTACATTGTAGAAGGTGACTCCGCTTTGGGTTCCTGTAAACAGGGACGTGATGCGGAATTTCAGGCAATCATTCCCATTCGCGGTAAGATTTTGAACTGTTTAAAAGCAGACTACAACAAAATTTTCAACAGCGACATTATTACAGACCTTTTGAAAGTGCTGGGCTGCGGCGTGGAAATCAAATCCAAGCATAACACTGGTCTGAATTCTTTTGACATCAATCAGCTTCGCTGGAGCAAAATCATTCTCTGCACCGATGCGGACGTGGACGGATTCCAGATTCGTACTCTGCTTTTGACCATGCTGTATCGTCTGGTACCAACACTCATTGAAGAAAAGAAAGTTTACATTGCCGAGTCCCCTCTTTATGAGATTGTCAACGGCAAAGACACTTACTTTGCGTACTCCGACGCAGAAAAAGCAAACATCGTCAGCAAGCTGAAAGGCAAAGTAAAAATCAACCGCTCCAAAGGGCTAGGTGAAAACCAGCCGGAAATGATGTGGGAAACTACTATGAACCCCGAAACCAGACGTTTGATTCTGGTAACCCCTGATGATGTACAGCGCACACAGGAAATGTTTGAACTTCTGCTGGGTGAAAATCTGGCAGGACGAAAAGAATTTATTGCCGAAGAAGGCTACAAATATCTGGACTTAACAGATATCAGCTAAGAAAGGTAAGATTGTTATGGCAAGAAAGAAAAAAACAGTCATTGAACGAAAAGATAATTTCATACAGGAGCAGCCTATTACCCAGACACTGGAACAAAACTACATGCCCTATGCCATGAGTGTCATTGTTTCCCGTGCCATTCCTGAAATTGATGGGTTCAAACCCTCTCACCGGAAACTCCTTTACACCATGTACCACATGGGGCTTTTACGGGGCGAACGCACAAAATCCACCAATGTAGTTGGTCAGACCATGAAACTGAATCCCCATGGGGATGCTGCTATTTACGAAACATTGGTACGTCTCACAGAAGGCAACGGTGCACTTCTGACACCTTTTGTAGATTCCAAAGGGAATTTCGGGAAACAGTATTCCCGTGACATGGCTTACGCCGCCTCCCGTTACACGGAAGTCAAACTGGCACCCATTTGTCAAGAAGTTTTTGCGGACATTGACAAAAACACTGTCGAATTCGTGGACAACTACGATGGTTCCATGCAAGAACCTGTTTTGTTGCCCACCACATTTCCCAATATTCTGGCAAATCCTAACATTGGGATTGCAGTTGGTATGGCAAGCTCCATTTGCAGCTTTAACTTAGCGGAACTTTGCGAAGCCACTGCTGCTTACATCAAAGATAATTCTATTGATCTTTGCGATGTGCTTCCCGCTCCCGATTTTTCCACAGGCGGACAGTTGATATACAACCGTTCCTCTTTGGAGCAGATTTACCGCACTGGTCGTGGCAGTTTGAAACTTCGTGCAAAATACCGCTATGACAAAGATGCGAACTGCATCGAAATTTACGAAATCCCTTACACTACCAATCTGGAAGTCATCATTGACAAAATCATTGCATTGGTAAAAGGCGGAAAAATTCGTGATATTTCCGATATCCGTGATGAAACCGACCTGAATGGTCTGAAAATCACCATCGACATCAAAAAAGGCACCAACCCGGATTTACTCATGCATAAACTCTATGCCATGACGCCGCTTTCCGACAGTTTTAGCTGCAACTTCAACGTATTGATTCAAGGAAAGCCCATGACATTAGGCGTTGGCGGCATTTTGCAGCACTGGACAGAATTCCGTATGGAATCCATCCGCAAACAGCTGGCTTTTGATATTCAGAAAAAACAGGAAAAATATCACCTCTTGCAAGGTCTTGCGGAAATTCTGCTGGATATTGACAAAGCTATTTCTATCATCCGTCATACAGAACTGGAATCTATGGTTGTGCCCAATCTGATGGAAGGCTTCTCCATTGACGAAGTACAGGCGGACTATATTGCGGAAATGAAACTGCGTAACATCAACAAGGAATATATCCTCAAACGTACGCAGGAAATGAAAACTCTGGAAAATGAAATTGCAGATTTGAAAGCAACATTGGAAAGCAACACCAAAATCAAAAATCTGATCTGTCGTCAGCTGAAAGCCGTTGCAAAAAAATACGGCAAACCTCGTCTGACAGAAATCATTCAGGAAGAAGAAATCGTGACTCCTACCAAAGATGATTTCATCGAAGATTACGGCGTACGCCTGTTCCTGACAGAACAGAACTATTTCAAAAAAATCCCTCTGATTTCCCTGCGTTCCGCTGGTGAACAGAAAGTCAAGGACGACGACTATATCATGCAGGAGCTGGAAAGCACCAACCGCGGAGAAATGCTGTTCTTTTCCAATCAGTTCAACGTATATAAAATGAAACTGAGTGATATTCCTGACAGCAAAGCAAGCTCTATGGGGGAATATCTCCAGAACCTTCTGGGTATGGATGCAGAAGAGAAAATCCTTTACATGACTGTCACACAGGATTACAGCGGTTTTATGGTATTTTTCTTTGAAAACGGGAAAGGCGCAAAGGTACAGCTTTCTGCTTATGCTACCAAAGCAAACAGACGGAAATTGGTCAATGCCTACTCCGCTCGTTCTCCTTTAGTATACATGGAAAAACTGGATGCGGACGCAGATTTCCTGCTCATGCGCAACCACGACAAAGCCACGCTGCTGAACACAGAATTGATTCCGGCAAACGCTTCCAAAAGCGCATCCGGTGTGCAGCTTTATACCCTCAAGAAAAACAGCAGCATCACCAAAGTCTGCCCTGCGGCTGAGTTCCAGACAGACAATCCAGAATACTATCGGACACGAAAAATTCCAACAACAGGGCATTTCATTCAGGAAAAAGACAAAACTTCCAATGACGTTCCTGGACAAATGGAATTATAAATTATTACAAAAAAAAGGATTTCTTTCCCCGAAAGAAATCCTTTTTTCTTGTATTGGGTGCTTTAGCTTAACAAAACCCCTAGTTCTACTAGGGGTAAATAAAATACTTTAGTATATTTTTTTTGAATGATAATTACTATGGATTTACTAATTATCAAATGAAGGATAGATATGCAATATTAAATTAACATACTGTATTCTCAATTATAGTACCTGTTTACAGGTTGCAGTGCAAATAAATGCGATGATATTTTTCGATGCCCCTTTTAGGGGTCGGCACGTAATACCCCTTCTAGGGGTTGATCAAACCACTAGTTTACTAGTGGTTTTGATTGTGAAATGTTCCACTTTTCTTTTCCCTCCTTCGCCTTTCATTGACTTATCTTTCACAATGGTGTTATAATGCTTTTAGGGTTTTTTATTAAAATTTCATTTGAAAGCAAAATCAGGGATTATCACAGAAAGAAGGATGCAACATGTACAGAACCCTTTATGGACCTCAGGGTGCACACATCAATCTGGACGGCAGAGAAATCATCAATATGGCCTCCAACAACTATCTGGGTCTGGCTAACGACCCCGATCTGGTAGCCGCAGCAAAGGAAGCCATTGACAAATATGGTGTTGGTCCCAGTGCCAGCAGAAACATTGTCGGTAACTTCGCAATCCATGACGAACTGGAAGAAGCACTGGCAAAATTCAAAGGCGTGGAAGCTGTTCTGGTATTCAACAGCGGCGTAGCGGCAAACACAGGCGTTATTCCTGTACTGGTAGGCAAAGGCGATACCATTTACAGTGACGAACTGAACCACGGCAGCATTATCGACGGTTGCCGTCTGTCCCGTGCAAATGTAAAAGTATATCCTCACATGGATCTGGCAAAACTGGAAGAAATGCTGAAAGAACCCACAGAAGGCAAAAAACTGTTGGTTGCCGACGCAGTATTCAGCATGGACGGCGATCTGGCTCCCCTGCCTGAAATGGCAGCTCTGGCTGAAAAATACGGCGCTATGTTCATGGTTGACGATGCTCATGGCGACGGCGTAATGGGTCCTTACGGCAAAGGTACTGTTGAACACTTTGGTCTGCGTGACAAAGTAACAGTAGAAACAGGTTCCCTGTCTAAAGCTTTCGGTGCAGCCGGCGGTTTTGTAGCAGGTACGAAAGAATTTATCGAAGAACTGCGTCCCAAGGCTCGTAGCTTCATCTTCACCGCTTCTCCTCTGGCTCCCTGCCTGACAGCAGCAGCACTGGCTGCCATCAACAAAATTGCTGATGACGACACACTGGTAAAACGTCTGTGGGAAAACAGAGAATATTTCGCAAAACGTATGGAAGAAGCAGGTCTGAACACAGGCTCCACTGTAACACCTGTTATCCCCGTTATCGTTGGCGATGCAGAAAAAGCAGAAGAACTGAGTGCTCGTCTGTATGAAAAAGGCGTTTACGCACAGGCAATCAAATTCCCTGTTGTACCCAGAGGTACCGCTCGTCTGCGTGTGATGATTTCCGCAGCACACACCAGAGAAGATCTGGAAAAAGCTGCTGATGCCATCATTGAAATCACAAAAGAAATGGGCATCATCTAATTTTGATACCACTCCCCCGCTGCTCTTGCAGTGGGGGTTTTCTTTTTTCAAAGCATATAAAAGCCTCATGTGACCAAGAGTCCCATGAGGCTTTCTTTTAAACCTAATTTATCGTTAGATTACTGCTGCTGTTCCAACTTTTTGTATTTTGCATTCAGGGCTGCGCCCACTTCTGCTTTATCCCGTTTATCAAACAGCATATGATACAGCACTACAACCATCAGGATGATACCCATATAACCACTGAAAGGATAGATAGTATTTACCAGAACTTTGAAGTCTGTCATACCCAGGAAGAAAGCGATCACTGTCAGAACCAGAGCAACCAACATAAATTTCTTTGTTTTTTCCTGTGCGAACTGACTGGTTACACCCCACAGCATAGGTACTGCTGTTGTATAGATACCACAGATCAGGATAACAGAGAATACAACACCAACTGCACGATGGATATTGTCTGCCAGCACCAGAGAGGGTACCGCTTTGTCATAAACGCTTTCGATGTTTACCAGCAGACCCAGGTTCATGCACAGGATTGCCAGACCGAAAAGCACGCCGCCCAGCAAACCGCCATACAGAGCTTCTTTGCTGCTGTTTGCACTAGCACCAATACCGGCAGAGAAAATCAATACAGCAATGGCATTAAAACCAGGATACAGGATACTGGAGAAAAGCCAGCCGCCGCTGTTCTTCGTGATTTCCAATGTAGGAATAACTTCAGCCGCATGACCCAATCCGCCTGCATTGCCCATGAAGCTGATCAGACCAACGCCTACAGAAAAGACGATGATAACTGTACCAAGGCTGCCCAGAATGTCTGTCAGTTTATGCAGACCCAGGATAACTGTGAAGAACGCTGCCAGTGTCATACCGACACGACCTACATAAGGATTAATTCCATAGTATTCCGCCAATGTTGCGCCTGCACCAGAAATCATGATAACAAAGATCGCATACAGGAATGCCTGGAACAGAATTTCAAAAATCTTACCAACTGTATGACCAAAATAATAACGTACAATCGCACCAGGAACTTTCAGCTGCAGCTCTTTCCCGTGCCTCATAAACATACCGCCTGCCCAAGCAAAGACTACCATTGTTACGATACTGCCCAGGATACTCATAACCCCCTGTGCTGTAAAGAACTGCATAATCTCTTGCCCTGTTGCAAAGCCTGAACCGATGGCGCATGCCACATATGCGCCGGCAAATTTTACAACATTTGCCATACTCACCTTGTTTTCCATACCTTGTTCCCCTTTCTCTTTTGCATTTTCCAGATTCTTCTTTTGAAACCAGAATTGTATCGATTTAAGTACCACAAATCGAATATGGAAGATTGTACCATATTGTCCTATTTTTTGTAAAGAAATAGATTACACAATTTTTTCCATGTTTATGCAAAAGCTTCCCATCTTTTTTCACAATAATAATCTGTTTTTTTCCCTCGTTTTTTTATGATTTCTGCCATTGTCAAAAAACATGAATGGTGTTACAGTATTGAACAAGATTTATTTCTATACGTTGTATCTAATAAAAAACATACAAAAGATAGGGGTGTAGCAACTATGAACACAGAAAAATGTACTTCATGGGTAGAAAGAGATAAAAAGGTAATCGCTCCTACCCAGCATCTTTCTTACTTTCCACTTGTTGTAGAAAGCGGTAAAGATTCTATTATCCGCGACTTGGATGGCAATGAATATATTGACTTCCTCAGCAGCGCTTCTTCCTTAAACCTTGGTACATGCAATGACCATGTAAAAGCTGCTGTACAAGAACAGCTGAAAAAATATTCACAGTATACCATTGCTTATACATATAATATTCCTGCCATTGAATATGCAGAACGCCTTGTCAGCACATATCCTGGCGGTGTAAAAGCAAAAATCCTCTTTGGTAACTGTGGTTCTGACGGCAATGACGCAGCTGTAAAATTCGCCAGAGCATTTACCGGACGCACCAAAATCATCACATTCATCAATGGTTATCATGGCAATACCTACGGTTCTTCTTCCATGACAACTGTTACAACCCGTATGAGAAAGAAAATGGGACCTTTCCTGCCGGAAATCTATCCTTTCCCCTTCTTCGGGTCTGACACACCAGATGATGTATGTGAAAAAGAATGTCTGAAAGAAATGCAGCGTGCTTTTGACACTTATCTGCCTGCAGACGACGTGGCAGCAGTGATCATCGAACCTGTTCAGGGTGACGGCGGTTTGATCCCCGCACATCCTATCTTCATGAAAAAACTGTATGAACTTTGCCAGAAACACGGCATTCTGTTTATTTCTGAAGAAGTACAGCAGGCTTTCTACCGTACCGGTAAAATGTATGGTATCGAGCATTATGACATCGTACCTGACGGCATCATCTTAGGTAAATCTGTTGGTGCAGGTTTAACACTGGGTGCTTTCATGGCTAGAGATGAAATCATGGACTGCCTGCCTGCTCCTGCCCATCTGTTTACACTGGGCGGCAACGCATTGGCATGTTCCGCTGGTATTGCAGCCTTTGACTATATGCAGACAGAAGAATTCCAGAATATCCTGAAAACAAACTGCGAAATCCTGCAGGAATCCTTCGCAATGCTGAAAGAAAAACATGGCGATATCATCAGCACAACCAACGGTTTGGGCATGTCCTGTGGTATCGGTATTGTAAAAACAAATGCTGACGGTACCAAAGAACCTGATTTAGACGGTACTTTCAAAATCCTCTACCGCGCTTACGAAAAAGGTCTGCTGGTAATCTCCGTTGCCGGCAATATCCTGAGAATTCAGCCGCCTCTGAACATCGACCACGATCTGTTCCGCAAGGCTTTTGCAATCCTGGATGAAGCTATGGCTGATTACGAAGCAGGCAATATCCCTGACGACGTACTGCAGTTCCAGAATGGCTGGTAATATTGATATTACAAGAGAGAAGCAATTTATGCTTCTCTCTTTTTTGCTCTTATAAGACTTCTGAAAGCTTTCACATCCGTTTTTCCATTCTTTGCTTTCTTCTTTGTTCCCTGCCAAATTCCTCGTTAAAAGCTCCAAAATAACGCACAGGATAAGGCTGTTATAAGAACTCTTATGCCTATCCACAAAAAAGCTTGTAAGCCCTCAAATTGGCAAAAAGCAGTGAGATTTATTGAGTAGTCACCGCTTGAAAAGTATGGTGATTTTCACCTATTCTTTCTACAAATTCATTTCACACCACTGCTTTTTGCATGTTTTTCTCCCCCTTTTTTATCATTCGCATAACAATATAGCACTGAAAAACATTTTCTTTTGCTGCAAATCCCTATTGGCTGCATACAAATTGCAATACAATGCCATCAAAAACCACTTTCCGTCTGTCACTTTTCAAAGGAGAAAGTCTTTTTCGCACAAAAAAATTGGATACCAGTATCCAGTATCCAATCTTTTTACAGAAAATGACCATTTTCTTTTGTGCAATTTTTTGTGCGATTTATTCGCTAAATTCCACTTTTTGCTATGATGTATGACATCAAGTGCAATTTTTTATTTTTTATTCTGCATAATTTCGATTACTTTCATGTCTACATCAGCCAAACCTTCGTGAGAAAGTTTCATCAGGTTTTTGGTTGTATCTTCAACTGCAGTGCTGATGATACCATCTGTTGCCTGTACAATGGAGTTATCCATGGCATACAGTGCTGCATAAACAGCTTCGCCTGCGCAGATTGACAGTTTTAACGCACAACCGCCCTTTGCACCGTCACAGAACATACCTGCTACGCCGCCCATCATGTTCTGTACTGCACCGGAAATCTGTTCCAGATTGCCACCCATCATATATGTGATAGCTGCTGCGGAACCGGAACCTGCCAGTGTTGCGCCACAGATAGGAGAAAGTCTGCCAACGTGTTTTTTCATATACATAATGATCAGCATACCCAGCAATTCTGCCCGTAACAATTTTTCGGAAGAAGCATGCAGATGTTTTGCTGCAACCGCTGCAGGAAGCATGGTTTCCAGCCCCTGATTCCCACTGCCCAGATATGTCATAACGGAACCGTCACCACCGCTCATACGGAAGTCACAAGCTGCTGCTGTAGTCAATTTTACATCTGTAACCATATCATTGGACAGTGTGCCATTGAGAACCATTTTCTGCATGCAGGGACCAATACCGATGGCATATTTCTTTTCCAGACCTCTTTTTGCAATTTCCAGGTTCATGTCGATACCTTCCTGGATGAATGCCAGATCTTTCACATCTACTTCTTCTGCCATTTTCAGGAAATCTGCAAATGTGTACTGTGTGATGTCAAAATCTTCATGTGTTTCTTCTTCAGCAACATCTTCTTTGCGGTTATCCAGCAGAACTTTGCCATCTTTTTCAGAATATACCAGATTGTCGTGAGCGTCTTCCGTGATGGTATGTGCACGTTCTGTTTCGTTTGTTGCGACACATTCAATATAGAACTGGCTGCTCTTCAGAACTTTTACAGTTACAAAACCTTCTTCTACCAGTTTCTGACCTTTTTCCACATGTTCAGGTTTTACTTTTGCAAAAATTTCCATGGTGTTGTCGGGATCAGCCAGCAGACATCCCAGTACGCAGGACAATTCAATACCATTTGTGCCAGCGTTTGGAATCTGCACGCTGTAAGCGTTTTTAAAGATGTTGGAACTGATAACCATATCCAGATGTGTTGCAGGTTTTTCCAGTAGCGCACACGCTCTGGAAACTGCCAGACCAATTGCTACAGGTTCTGTACAGCCCATGCTGGGTTTCATTTCACTTTTGATTGCTTCCAATGCCTTTTTCATATCCATTTGTATATCCTCCTTGAAGAAAGTCTCGTTCGTTTTTTCTTGCCCTATTATAGAGCAAAAAGCGTGCCAAACAAAAAATCCCTATTTTCCGCATTTTTTGACACACTGATTCTCACTTTTGAGAAATACAGATTAATTCTCTTTCTTTATTTTTCAGATACAAATAAATAATGTCCTTTTTTTCATACATTTTTTCTGTTTTTTGCAATTAAAAAAGCCCCTTTGGTATACGGCATACCAAAAATCGGGCTTTTTTCTTCACTTATATGTATTTCTCATTTTTGAAAACAGTTTCTCAATAATGAGAACTAGATAAGGTCATATTTTTTCAGCTTGCGATACAATGTGGCACGGCTCACCTGCAACGTATCTGCGAGGTGATTTTTTTCTTCCAGAGAAGCGCCGGGCTTGACCATACGCATCAAAATTCGTTTTTCATAATCGGACATCATTTCATCCAAAGAACGCGGGGCATCACCTCTGCTTCCATGGAGCGGAATATGATCCGGCAAATCCGAAAGAGTCACATGGGTACCTTCCACAATATTTGCCAGATACTCCACAATATTTTTCAATTCTCTGACATTTCCCGGCCAATCATAAGCAATCATAGCATCCAGTGCTTCCGGCTCCATCCCTTCCAGATGTTTATTCAGCTTCTGATTATAATACCCAATGTAATGAGTAATCAACGCTGGCAGGTCTTCCCGCCGCATACGCAAGGGCGGCAATTCAATGGGAATGATATTCAAACGGTAATACAAGTCTTCTCGAAAGGTACCTTCTGCTACCATCTTTTCGATATTCTTATGCGTAGCACAGATAACGCGGATATCCACCGGAATGGGTTTCCGTCCGCCGATTCGTTCCACCTGCTTTTCCTGCAGGACGCGGAGCAGTTTTGTCTGAACAGGCAAAGGCATATCCCCGATTTCATCCAGAAAAATAGTACTTTTATCTGCCAGTTCAAATTTCCCCACAGAGCCATGCTTCCGTGCTCCGGTGAATGCCCCTTCTTCATAGCCAAAGAGTTCACTTTCCACCAGATTTTCTGGAATGGCAGCACAGTTAATGGAAATCATCAGTTTTTCCCGGCGGTCGCTGAGGTCATGAATCATTTTTGCCATGATTTCTTTCCCTGTACCGCTTTCCCCGCGGAGAAATACCGTAGAATCGGACTTTGCTACCTTTCTGCCAATACGCAGTGCCTCCTGCATTTTCGGACTATCCCCTACGAAAGACCATGCGCTTTCTGCTGTATGTACCGCCTTTAACTGTTCTTCCAGTTTGCTTTTGGCTTCATCTGTATAAAGCTTGCTTTCCAGCAGCATACTCATATACTTGAGGAATTCTTCTAATTTTCCCATATTCTCCAGAACATTTTTCCGCTGCTGTTCCCGGAAAGCAATGATGGAAATAATGCCTACCACTGTCTGATTCTGAAAGATGGGATAAGCCAGATTGGCAAGCTCCTTGCAATATGCCCGTTTCTCACAGCCTACACAGTTAGAGTCATCATTCACATCCCGAATGATACCGCCTTTCCCTGTCTTAAGAATCTTCTCAAAAAAATTGGCATGGGAAACAGCATTGCCGATTTCATTGAGATAATCCCCTGTGCCTGCCACACGAATGAGTTCATGGTCAACAATGGTAACATCCGCTTCCAAAATAGAGGCGATGGCCTGTACATATGCCTGAATAAAAGGTTGTATTTTCATCAAAGGTGTCAAGCCTGTCATCTCCCAACTGTTCTCATCTCATTCCAACATCGTTTTATCAAATTTCATACGAAACTCCAGAAAACAAGAGCCGGAAACTCTCATCAGTTCCAGCATCTGTTTTTCTCTATCTTGATTATATCACAGCAGACTTTTTCTGTAAACTTCCAGAATGTCCTTCTCTTCCAGACCATATTCAGGGAATGTAGCCAGTTTTTTGGGATTTTCCATGGAGCGTTTTGCGTAATAAGCAATATCTTCTGCTGTAAATGTTTCGGAAATATCCAGTACATCTTTCATGAGCTGACCCATATCTTCTGTGGTTTCCAGACCGAGATAGCCAAGAACTTCTTTGACTTTCTGATGATCTTTTCCAAAGAGTTCCATATACGCCTGCATTACCATACCGTTTGCACGACCGTGAGGAATCTGTTTTTCATATGTCAGGAAATAACCCAATGCGTGAGGAATGGATGTGCTTGTCTGGGCAATGGCAACACCGCCGATGGTGGATGCCAGCATCAGTTTTTCACGTACTTCCGGAGTGTATTCTCTTGCTTTCAGCGCAGAAATGCATTCTTTCCAATAGGACAGACCCATGGCAACGATTTTTTCACTGACTGTATTGGCATTGGCGCTCAAATAGCTTTCTACCAGATGGCTCATAGCATCCACTGCTGTATTATTGGTTACTTTTGCAGACAGAGTATCCATGTATTTGGGATCTAAGAAAGATACAGTAGCAAAAATAGGCTGCACAATACCATTTTTGGTACGTTTTTCATGGAGTGTCAAAATGGCATACTGTGTCACTTCAGAGCCTGTACCTGCTGTTGTAGGGATTTCAACAACAGGCAATGCTTTTGCAGAAGGATCTGTAAAGAGGATTTCTGCATCCGCTTCCGGATTTGCAGTCAGCACCGCGATGGCTTTGGAAGCATCCATAGGAGAGCCACCACCAATACCGATGATAAAATCAACCGCTTCTTTTTTTGCCAGCTCAGCCGCACGTACAACCGTTTCCACATCGGGATTTTCGCCGATTTCATCAAACAATACCCACTGCATACCCAATGCTTCCAGGGCGTCTGTCACATCTTGCTGGGAACCATTTTTCTTTGCGGAAGTTCTGCCAGTCACAATCAGGGCTTTCTGTCCCAGTTTTTTCATAACATCCTTATGTTCTGCAATACAGTCCCGTCCAAAGTATGTATCTACGGGCATAAAATAACGAAATGTGTTCATGTTTCCATTTCTCCTTTTAGCATAAAAAATCATACCAATCCCAGTCCACAGACAAAATACCTACGGCTGTCTGTTCCTGAGGGTCTTCCAACAATTCAAATTCTATTTCAAATTCATGATAACGTTCGCCTTCAATGGTTGCGACACCAGAAATGATGTAATGGCGTCCTTCACCTTCCAGCCATTCCCCTTCCATGAGAAGATCGTCTTCTTCCAGATAGATTTTATTCAGTTCCTGCTGGATTTCCTGTTCCGTAAATGTCAAACGCATAGCAATAACCTCCTTTATGATGATTTTACCATTGACAAAATAGATATACAAGAAAATTTCTCTTTGTCGCAAAGGCATTTCATGGTATACTAATTGAGTACAACAAACAGGAGGCTTGGAGATGCATTACATTGTATTAGACTTGGAATTTAACCAGTCCTTTCCATTCAAAACAGGAAAAAAAACAGAGCCTGTGGCAGAATGCCCTTTTGAAATCATTCAGATCGGCGCTGTAAAGCTCAATGAAAATTTTGATATATTGGAAGAATTTAACTACATGATTCGTCCCCAGATCTATCCCCGTCTGCATCCCTTTGTAGAAAAAATCACCGGGATACGGGAAGACGACTTAAAAGGACAGCCCTCTTTCCCGGAAGCATACGAAGCATTTCTGCGCTTTATCGGCAAAGAAGATGCCATCCTCTGCACATGGGGTCCTGACGACATCAAGTCTTTGTTCCGCAATATCCTTTACTATAATCTGGATGCGGATGCGCTAACTGATCAATATCTGAATATCCAGCCTTTTGCTTCCACTTATCTGCATCAGGAAGCGGGCAAAGCCATTGGTCTGAAAAATGCCGTAACAGAACTGGGCATCGAAATACAGGAGGCTTTCCATAATGCTCTGAACGACGCGGTTTACACAGCAAAAATTTTCCGCATTGTTCATCCGGAAACCATTACACCGGATATCTTCCAGCCACTGACTATGCTTGCGAAAAAAACCAAACGTTTGCGGACAGATAAAAAAGCCCTGTTCCAGCATTTTATGACGCAGCTGAACCGGGAGTTGACAGAAAGCGAAAAGAAACTCATCAAAGCTGCTTATACCTTAGGTCGCAACCATGCTTATGACATGGCTCCCACGCCTAAGAAACACAAAGAGAGCAAAACCGAAAGCAAGAAAAAATCTTAAATTTTATGCCAGAAAACCAGAAGGATATGAATCTTTCTGGTTTTTATTTTTCATTGCAATTTTCCGTATGGGAAGGACAAATATACCATTCTTTTCAAATTTGTTTTTATTTATTTCATATTTTTATAAAAGGTATCAAATATTTCTATAACTTATTTTTCTAAAAGACTTGCTTAAGAAATGCATAAAATTACAACACATTATTAGTAAATCTCTATTTTTCACACATTTTCGACATTTCTATTTTACAGAAAGCGAATTTTTATCACAATATTACGTATAATAACGAATAAGTGCGCATTTGACGCAAAGCATTTATCATACTATAATCTTATAGTAATTTATAGAAAAATCAACTACACTTATATATATATCAGGAGGTATTTTATGCTTACTTCTATTGTTGGTATTAACTGGGGTGACGAAGGCAAAGGTCGTATGGTAGACTTGCTTTCTCAGGAATATGATATTGTTTGCCGTTATCAGGGCGGCAACAACGCAGGACATACTGTTATCAATGATCGCGGCAAATTTGTGTTGAATTTGCTGCCCTCCGGCATTCTGCGCAGTGATGTAGTCAATGTCATGGGTAACGGCATGGTGATTGACCTGGAACACTTGCACAAAGAAATTTCCCGTCTGCGGGAAGCTGGTATATCCATTACACCGGAAAACCTGAAAATCAGTGATAAAGCAGTCATTTGCATGCCTTACCACGTTATGCTGGACTGTCTGGAAGAAGATCGTCTGGGCGACGCAAAATACGGCTCCACTCGCCGCGGCATTTCTCCCGTTTATGGCGACAAATACATGAAAAAATGTCTGCGTATGGGTGATCTGAAATACCCTGCCATCTATCACGATACACTGAAACATGTTCTGGAGTACAAAAATCTGATCATCGAAAACGTTTATCATGCAGCCCCTGTAGAACTGGCTGAAATGACAAAATGGCTGGATACTTACGCTGCTGAATTTGCAGATTATATCATCGACACAAGCCTGTATCTGGATCAGGCTGCAAAGGAAGGCAAAAAGATCATGTTCGAAGCACAGCTGGGCGCACTGCGTGACATCGACTTCGGCATCTATCCTTTCACCTCTTCCTCCTCTACCATTGCGGCTTACGCTCCCATCGGCGCAGGCGTACCCAACCATAAACTGGATCAGGTAGTAGGTATCATGAAAGCATACTCCAGCTGTGTAGGCGAAGGTCCCTTCACCTGTGAATCCTTCGGCAAAGAAGCAGAAGAACTCCGTGAAGCCGGCGGTGAATACGGCGCAGCAACAGGTCGTCCTCGTCGTGTAGGTCCCTTTGACGCAGTGGCATCTCGCTACGGCATCCGCGTACAGGGCTGCACAGAAATTGCTCTGACAAAACTGGATGTTCTTTCTTATCTGGAAAAAATCCCTATCTGCGCGCAGTACGAACTCAATGGCGAAATCATTGACGAATTCCCTTATGCCGCAATCCTGCCAGAAGCAAAACCTGTGATTCGCAAGGTAAAAGGCTGGCACTGTGACATCAGCAAATGTAGAACAAAAGAAGAACTGCCCAAAGAAGCACTGGACTACATTCAGCTGCTAGAAGAAATGACTGGATGCTCCATCCGGTACGTTTCCGTAGGCGCAGAACGTGACGCTTATATCCGCATGTATTAAACAAAAAAGGCATGAAATCTCAAACAAAAGAGGTTTAGGGGCATCTTCATAAGAAAACAAAGAAAGCCAAAATCCTTATCATGACAAAGGATTTTGGCTTTCTTATTTTATGAAGATTCTCGTCGTTATGTTTTCTTATGAAGACAGCCGTCGCAATTCCCCTTAAGAAATCAAGGAAAAGGAAAATCAATGTTTTCTTAAGGGGAAGTTGCTTTCATGCCTTTCTTTATTTTAAATATATTTTCTTTTAGGAAAAAGATGGGCTGCTGTATTTCACAAGCAGCAATTCCACAGCCAAATCTTCTGCTATACGACCGCTTTTAATATCCAAATCTGTTTCCAGACAATCTGCCAATGCCTGCTCCAGTTCCTTTATGGAAAAACTTTTGCTCTGGCGGAGATAATCCCGTACCGCAAAATCCCGCACTTCCAGTCTGCTTGCAATCTCTGCCTGCGCAGCCCCTTCTGCCGAAAGCAATGCACTGCCCAAAATCATGCGGAACTGTCTGGTCAGCAATGACAGCACCATATAAGGCGATTCTTTCAAAGATAGCAGATTGGAATAAATGGAAATGGCTTTTTCTGTCTTTTTCTCCCCCATTGCCCGCACCAGCTCAAAGACTTTTGCTTCCAAGGAAACAGAACATACAGCGGAAATATCTTCCTGGGTGATTTCTCCTGTGCCATCTTTATAGGCAATGAGTTTATCCATTTCCCGCTGGAGGTTTTCCATGCTGTTATCAGTTGTCCGCAGCAACAATACTGCCATGGCTTCTGAAAGCTGTACACCACCAGAAGCACATGTTTTCCGCAGCCAAGTGATGATTTCTTTTTCTTTCAGAGGCGCGAACTCCACAACCTGCCCTTCTTTGGCAATGGTTTTATAGAGTTTGCCTGTCTTTTCCGCTTTTTCCTCCACAAAAAGAATGCAGGTGCTTTCCGGGCTATCCTTCAAAAACTCAACCAGCCGTTCCCCCTCTTCCTTTCTGCCATTCCGATGGAAAAACTCACTATTTCGAATGAGAACCAGACGCTTGTCATTGAGGAAAGGCAGTGTTTCCGCAGCGTCCATAATGGTAGCCGCAGTTGCCTTTTTCCCTTCCAGAATATCTGAATTCATACTCTCTGTTCCCGGCGGCAAAAGTGCCTGCATCAACGCTTCTTCATAATTTTTCATGAGATACGTTTCTGTACCATAAAACAAATAGCATTTATGGAATTGGTGTTCCTTCCATTGCTTCTTTAATTCTTTCATAAATCGGTTTCCTTTCTGCCGCCGCTGTCACTTCCGCCGTACCTTCAGGCGGTATGTTCACAACAACGCTTCCCATTTCATCGGTGCGGAGAATTTCTGCACCACAGGCAGACAAACGTTCCAGCACTTCCTTGTGGGGATGTCCGTACAGATTATTGGTACCACAGGAAATCACTGCTGTTTCAGGAGTTAATGCCTGCAAAAAAGATTCTGTGGACGCCGTTTTAGAACCATGATGGCTGACTTTCAAAATATCTGTTTCCTCAATCAGATTATTCCGTTCCAGCAATGATTCTTGTTTTGCCTCCAAATCTCCCGTAAATAAAACAGATGTATCGCCATAAACATAACGCAGAACCAGAGAACGTTCGTTTTCAGATTCCGCTGTCTGATCCACATAAATAGGAAACAGACATTTCATTTCTCCAAAAGCTTCACTGCGGATCATATCCCCATGCTTCATAGTATATAACGAAATCTGTTTTTTTTCCACGATTTCCTGCAACTGCTCTTGCATCTGCACATCCACAGCTTCCATGGCAGAAACATAAACGCCCTCAACCGGCATATCATTCAGCAATTCCAGAATACCCATGCTATGGTCACTGTCCAGATGGCTGAGGAAAACAGCATCAATCTGTGTTACACCTTTTGATGCTAAATAAGGCTCTAATATGGTCACACCTGTATTTTCACCTAATTCTTTATTATACTTTCCGCCTCCATCAATAACAATGGCACGGTGGTCGTAAGTCGTCAAAACAGCGCAGTCCCCCTGCCCCACATCCAAAAATGCCAGTGTATTTCTATGCCACAAGAGCCGGTTTCCTAACAGCATCACCAAAAGTAAAGCGGTACACGCTGCTGTTCCCACGCGAAAACGCATTTGCGGGCGATAAAAACAAATCAAACAAACCAAGCCATAAAAACACAAAATCCCAATGACAGGCGGCTTTCCAACTGCCACATAACTATAGGGAATCATAGTTACCAGCTGGCATACTTTTTCGTAAATCTGAAAGATCACATAAACTGGTCCAGCCATAAAAACCCCCGCCGGCAGAAAAATCATACCACACAATGCTGCCAACATGGTACAGCCAAGCAATATCCCACTCAAAGGCAGTATCACAAGGTTAGCCAATACGCTGACTGTGGAAATATAGTAAAAGTGATACGCCGCTACAGGCATGCCAAAGAGTGCGGCGAAAAAGGAAATCCCCATCATTTCCCCAATCTTGCCATACCATGTATGACCTTTGGGTATCACCTGTGAACCCACATAAATGCCCAGAACTGACAGAAAAGATAATTGAAAACCGGCGCTCCACAAATAAAAGGGATTTACCAGCAGAATCACCAGCGCCGCCAATGCAATGGAATTGAGCCATTCATGGCGTTGGTATATTATCTGCCCCAAACAAACCAGAGAAATCATGACTATCGCCCTTACAGAGGAAGGTGAAAAACCTGTGAGAAACAGAAAAGCCATGCAGATACACAATGTCACTGCCGCTGTTTTCCGTTGGGATTGATGCAATATCCGCCGCAATATGACAGATATGTAGAACGCAAGCAATGACATATGCAAACCAGAAATACATAATATATGAGTCACACCCGCCTGCGTATAAAGTTCCTCTATACCAGCATCGATGTCATCCCGATCTCCTGTAATCATAGCTTCTGCCAATGCCCTTTCTTTTTGCGGCAGTATGGTTTCTAAAACATTTTTTACTCTATGGTTCCAAGTCGCCGCAATGGTGCCTGCTGTATTATGATGTTCCCCTGTTTTTTCCAGAGATTCTGGGAACATTTTGCAGTCATATCCTTCTGCATTCAAATACAGATATTCGTTATATCCACTGAAAATATCTCCATGGTCAAAGGGCTGCGCACTGCCAGAAAACGTGATTTCTTCCCCTTCTGTAAATGTCCCTCGATCCATATCAATCATATAAACCTTTTGATCTTTGTGAATCTCTCCCGTTGCTGTTCCTGTCAAATCCGCACATACTGTCAGCTTTGGATAACCGCCGGAAGTTCTCTCCACTTTTGCCACATATCCTTCTCCCGTCACAGAAACGGGCGAGGCTGATACAAAATTTTCCGCCCCATGAAAGCTTGTCAGCAGAAAGCCCAGAGGAAATGCCAGCAGAAGAAGCAAATACCCTTTTCTTTTTGTCTTTATCACAATATATGACCCGCAAACAATGCACAAAAAAATACAGACCAGGCATACCAATAAAGATATACCCAGTCTGCAATAAATGCCACATATCATGAAAATCAATATCCAAAGTGCCGGTCGTTTCATTGCTTATTCTGTAAACGGATGGTCTGTAAACTTTCTACTGCTGTAAAAGGTGTACTAAAATCCAATACGCCTTTATAATCTTCTATTTTTTCCCCTTCCATAAGGAACTGAACTTTATCCACTTCTTCCAGCTCACAAAGGGAATTTACAATGGAATAAACTGTTACAACATCGTTGATATTCGCCGTTGCGGTTTTCGTCAGGAAATCCTGACTCAAGTTCACATAACAAATACCATCTTTCGTTGTGGTAACATCCCGAATCTTTGTATCAGCCGGAACCGTAGGATAATATCCTTTTTCCAAGGGACCTGCGATGAGCTGTTCCAAAATGGTTTTTTCCCTTGCCTGGTTGGCATTGACTTCCACCACGCGGTCCTCAATCTGAAAATCTGTGCCATCTGCATTGGTAAAATATAGTTTCAAGATGGCATATTCCGTTGTTTCCGCCGGAACATCTCCGTCAATGCGGACATTCTCCCGATTCATAACACCAATCTCTTTCCCCTGCTGGTTCCGCAAAGAACGTCCTTCCACTGTCAATTCCACATTATCAATCATATCCAAAGAAGTCAACGTCCAGACGATTGCAGAACGGCAGACAACTTCCTGCGCATTGTCCAATGCTAGATAAGAAGAAGAAACATCTACCACTGCTTTTTTATCCTCCAGTTGTACAGACAAAAACTCCACTTCCGCCGGAACAGCAGTAACCATTCCGTCCTTTTTCGGGTCTTCTTTCATACGTTCCAGCAAATGAAATGCCATGTTGGACGTTTCTGTTTCCTGAGGTACATTTGTACGCACTTCCTTTAAGGAATTATTCGCTGATACCAGATAATACACTTCTGCATCTGCCATACCGGAGGTGCCTAATTTGCTTCCCAGCAAAAACAAACAGGGAAGCAGGATTATGCAGACAATCACGACAAGTGCAAGATGCAAAAGCCATTTTTTCTTTTTCATCAGCCGCAATCACTTCCTTCCCTGTAAAGTCTGCTGTATCTCTGTTTCTGATTAGCTATTTTGGTGCAGAGGAATCCGCATCTGGATAGAAGTACCTTCCTCTTCCTTACTGTTGACCTTGATGCTGCCGTTATGCATCATCACAGTGGCGTAAGTAATGGAAAGCCCCAGACCTGTTCCTCCGGTTTCTCGGTCGCGTGTCTTATCCACGCGATAAAAACGTTCAAAAATACGATTGATCTCATCCTCAGGAATGCCAATCCCTGTATCGGTAACGGTAATAAATGCATTTTGATGGTCTGCATCCAATACCACTGTCACATTGCCGCCTTCCGGTGTATATTTGATGGCATTATCCACCAGATTGGAAATGGCAAGGGTCAGTTTCATCTCATCTGCTTCTGCCAGCACCTCTTTTTCCTTGCTGTAATGAATCTGGATTTGTTTCGCCGCTGCAAGGGGTGTCATACGTTTGATGATGTCCTCCATGACCTTATTCAGATCTGTTTCCGCAAAGTTCAGCGGAATTTCTTTCTGATCCAGTTTTACCAATGTCAGCAAATCATTGATGATGGCAGACATACGGTCGATTTCGGAGTTTATGTCATGCAAAAATTCTACATACATTTCCTTCGGCACTTCTTCCTGAAGGAGAATGGATTCACTCAATACCTTGATGGAACTCAGTGGTGTTTTCAATTCATGGGATACATTGGAAACAAACTGCTGACGACTGGAATCCACTTTTTCCAGCTGGTCTGCCATATGGTTACATGCCAGCGCCAGATCCACAATTTCGTTATGAGTCTGGTTCTTGATTTCCAGACGCTGTTCCAAATGACCTTCTGCCATTTTCTGAATGACTTTGATCATACGTTTCAGCGGCTCTGTAAACATTTTGGACATGATAATCATCACAATGATGACAATAACCAGAAGCGTAACCATCATGATATAGGCTTTGCTTGCAATATCGCCTACAGTTGCGTCCACATCCTGCAAAGAATCCGCAATAAACACGACGCCATCATGCTGACTGCCACTGCCCACAATAATAGATGCAGCCGCATAAACAGTGCCGTTTCTCTGTTCTCTGGCAACATCCTTATCCTGAAGGGCTTCCAAAACTTCCGGTACCAGATAGGTTTTGCCTACTTCTTCATACCCGGTATCATATACCACCCGGGCGGAAGCATCCAACACAAGCACACGAAAATCCTCATCCTGACTGGTCTTCAGCACCATCTCTTCCAGACTTTCCTGATTTTCCGCGTTGGTAAAAAAGTCATAAGAAGCAAGCTGCCCAGCAATGACATTGGCTTCGCTGAGAAGTTCTTTTTTTCGTTCTTCTACAAAATATCCCTGAATGGAATGCAGTATGGTGTTTGCCATCAGAAGCAGAGGAATGACCCCGATGATGACATAAGTCACCAACAACACCCATCGCAGGCTGATAAAAGGTGCCTCTCGTTTCTTAGTTAAAATAGTAACCAACTCCCCATTTTGTAAAGATATATTTGGGTTCACTTGGATTTGCTTCTATTTTTTCGCGCAGGCGACGCACATGTACATCCACTGTACGCACATCGCCGGGATAATCATATCCCCATACGGTATCCAACAGTTTTTCACGGCTGTAAACCTTTCCGGGATTTTCCATGAGCAGTTCCAGCAGATCAAATTCTTTGGCTGTCAAATTCACTTCTTTACCATTGATGAATACCCGGCGGCTGTCATAAGCCAGTTCCAAATCACGCGCTTTCAGCACGTTTTTTGCCTGAGGTTCCGCTGTCACTTTCTTTACGCTGCGGCGCAGAATTGCTTTGATTCTCGCTTTCAGCTCCAGAATGTTAAAAGGTTTTGTGATATAGTCATCAGCGCCGTATTCCAGCCCCATAATCTTGTCCATATCTTCCCCTTTTGCTGTTACCATGATGATGGGAATCTGAGAAAATTCACGCACCTGCTGGCAAACCTGCAAACCGTCCATTTTGGGCAGCATGACATCCAGCACCACCAGATCGAAATTTCCTTCTTTGATATATTGCAGCGCTTCTTCCCCATCGTAAGCTGCTGTTACTTCCATTCCATCCTGTTCCAATGAAAATTTGATTCCTTTGACAATCAGTTTTTCATCGTCCACTACCAAAATATGATACGCCATTTTGCCCTTTCCTCCTGTTCTAAATCTAATCTACGGTAAGCTCTCCTGCAATCTTCGCATAAGTCTTTTCCCCGATGCCTTTTACATTTTGAATGTCTTCGATCTTCGTAAAAGGACCGTTTTCTTCACGATATGTCAAAATCCTTTCTGCCATTTTCTCACCAATGCCATCCAAAAGCATCAATTCTTCTTTGCTTGCCGTATTTAGGTTAATCGCATCATCCACTGCTATTTCCACTGTTTCCACCGCAGGTGCCGTTTCCTGTATCACCTTTCCGTCATAATACAAATGACTGTACCAGAAGCCCGATGCCAGCAGAAAAATCGCAGCCAGTGTCACTTTCCATCTTTCTTGTTTCATAAAACATACCCTCTTGGCAATATTTTAAGAAAAAATTTGTTTTTATTTTTGATTGTTTTCTGGTATACTTTTAAAGATATGGTATGCAGAACACATTCCCATACTTTTTTTATTTTACCACAAAAACAAAAATTATCAAAGTAGGAGAATTTTATGAAGCACAAAATTTTCAGCCTGATCCTTGCAGCGACACTTCTTTTCACCGCTGCGTTTCCAGCATATGCAACAGAAACAGAAGGAACCGAAACAGAAACGACTGAATCCACAACAACAAATACCGATGGAACATCCACAGATATCACTTCCGATGAACTGTCGCTGACAGCAGAATCCGCCATATTGATGGATGCCACCACCGGTAAAATATTGTACGAGAAAAACAGCCGCACCAAACAGTATCCTGCCAGCATCACAAAGCTGATGACCATTCTGCTGGCACTGGAACATGGCAGTCTGGAGGATGAGATCACCTTTTCTCACGATGCCGTATTCAGCATCGAACCTGGAAGCGCTCATATTGCCATTCAGGAAGGGGAAATCCTGACACTGGAGCAAGTGCTTTATGGTATCATGCTCCGTTCTGCCAATGAATGTGCCAACGCTGCAGCGGAATATGTAGATGGTTCTCTGGAAAAATTTGCGGAGCATATGACAGCCAGAGCCAAGGAATTGGGATGCGAAAACACAAACTTTGTCAATGCCAACGGTTTGTTTGACGAAAACCATTACACCACTGCTTATGATATGGCACTGATCGCACAGGAACTACTGAAAAATGAAACCTACCGCAGCATGATGTCCAACACTTATTATGTGATTCCTCCCACCAACAAACAGCCGGAGGAACGCCCCCTTCACGGACAGCATCAGATGCTTAACGAAAGTTCCCTGTATTATTACGAATATGCCGAAGGCGGCAAAACAGGCTACACTGTAGAAGCCCAGAACACACTGGTGACCTATGCCAAACAGGGAGACACTGAACTCATTGCCGTTGTACTGAAATGCAATGGCGCACAGCATTATGTAGATACAAAAGCACTGTTTGATTACGGCTTTGCCAATTACCAGACAGTAAAAGCATTCTCTGCGGCAGATTTGACACAGAATGTGGCAATCACAGAAACATACAAAGACAAAACCACTACACTGGATACCATCGCAGCGGCACCTGCCAGTGACGTTTATGTGACCATTCCCAAAAATGCAACCATTGAAAACATCACAAAAGCTGTTGACTGTCCAGAAAGTGCTTCCGTTCCTGTTGCTGTCGGCGACAAACTAGGTACCGTTGTACTTTCCATGGATGGAGAAGCTCTTGCCACTGTCGATCTGACTGCACAAAAGGAAGTAAAAGCTACCACTGACGAAGAACGTGCGGCGCAGGCAGCGGCAGCCAGAAATAAAATCTTGAAACGCATTGCCATTGGTGTTGGTATTGTATTTGGCATTTTGGTTATTGTATTCTGCTGCTGCAGATACATCGGCTACCAGAGACGGGAACGCCGTCGTGCACTGAGAAAAGCCAAACGTCAGGAACGTTTGAGACAACATCATTCCCACACTTTCAGACATAAAAGATAACTGAATGATAAAAAGAAGGCTCCATAAGTGCCATCTTCATAAGAAAACAAAAAAGCTGAGATCCTTATCATAACAAAGGATTTCAGCTTTCTTATTTTAGAAAAATATATTTGGTATGTTTTCTTCTAAAGACAGCCATCGCAATTCCCTTTCAGAAATCAAAAACAAGAAAATGCAATGTTTTCTTAAGGAAAATCAGCTTATATGGAGTCTTTTTATCTTTTCTTTCTGATTTCATTCCGATGCAGAAATTCCCGCAGTCTTTGCTGTCGATCGTGGCGCAGGATTTTTCTTACATAAGCAAATGTTGCATCTTCCCCACGTACTGCCAGCATTTTCAGCAAGCGTTCCAGCAGCCGCAGAGAATCTGGATGCATCAGCGTATGCACCCTTCTGCTTTGCTTATGATACAGCCAGGGGCTGGCATCTGTATAGTTTTCTTTCTGATATACCTTGCATGCTGCAATACGGTCCATAAACATTTCTACAACGAAATGTACAGGCATTTTCATGCCGCCCAGAATTTCTCCCGGCTTCAAAGTATAATCAATCCAATATTCAAAGTGGTGCTTATTCCGTCCTTTGTGATGGAGCCAAGAGGAGGAATAGCCCTTTGCTTCACGTTCCGCATTATTGGGGCTGCGGTCTCCCTGAAAATATCTTGCACCCACTAGAAATTCTGTCGGAGAATATTTGGAAAGGTCATGCATCAGTCCCTGCCGGTACAAACCGACACGAAAACAATTCTGCCGAACCAGTTTTCGATGGTATGTAATGGTGCGAAAATGTTCTTTGCCCTTCCAGTTTTTCCAGAAACCCATAAGCCGCCTTCTTTCTGTTTCTCATTGAAAGGACACCCCCGCAGGAGTGTCCTGAAAATCCTTTTATTTTACCAGTTTGGAAATCACTTTGAAATGAGGGGATTTTGCGCCGCCTGTCAGTTCAAAGAGAACCGCTTCGCAAGTTGTCAGGTATGCGCCTTCTTTTTCCAGACGTTTGATACCCATTTCTTTGTCGTACAGTTTTCTGGAACCGATACAGTCTGCGGGAACGAATACGTTCAGACCTGCTTCCATCAGATCCAGTACCGTCTGCAATACGCAGATGTGCGCTTCTACGCCGCAAACGATGATGTTTTTCTTGCCCAGCGCTTTTGCCCAGGAAGCAAATTCTTCGCATTCACAGCAGGAAAAAGATGTTTTTTCCATATAATTAAAATCAGCAAAAGCTTCTTTTACTGCAGGAACAGTATCGCCCAGACCTTTTGTGTACTGCTGTGTCACAGCCACAGGCACACCAAATTCCTGCAAACCTTTTGCCAGGATTACTGTTTTTTCCACGATTGCTTCATTGTCATGGATGGCAGGAACCAGACGTTCCTGAAAATCGATAAAAAGTGCTGCTGTATCTTCTGCACGCAGTTTCATAAACAAATTCCTCCTTGATTCAAAAATATTTTCTTTTTACTCAAAAATATTTTACTCTAAAAAAGGACGGTTGTCCATAGAAACCGCATCCACAAAAAGGAAACCTTTTTCTATAAATCACACATATTTCCGCATGCGCTTCAAGGCTGACTTTTCCAGACGGGAAACCTGGGCCTGACTGATGCCAATTTCACTACTGACTTCCGTTTGTGTTTTCCCTTCAAAAAACCGCAGTGCCACGATTTTCTTTTCTCTCTCTGACAAATGATGCATGGCTTCCTGCAAAGAAAGGTTTTCCAGCCAAAGCTTATCACCGTTTTTGTCATCACTGACCTGATCCATCACAAAGAGTGTATCTCCACCGTCATGGTATACCGGCTCAAAGAGAGAAACTGGGTCTTGTATAGCATCCAATGCCTGCACCACGCTTTCTTTGGGCAATCCCATCTCTTTGGCAATTTCATCCACAGAAGGTTCTTTGGATTTCTCTGCTGTGAGCCGTTCCCGAACCTGCAAGGCACGATATGCCGTATCCCGCAGGGAACGGGAAACCCGAATGGTATTATTATCCCGCAGATACCGCCGCACTTCCCCGCTGATCATAGGGCAAAGGTAACTGGAAGGCATCACATCCAGATCCGGATTGAAATTTTCAATGGCTTTCAAAAGCCCCACGACGCCTACCTGAAACAAATCGTCCATATCTTCATTGCGATTTTCAAACCGCTTAATCACACTCAAAACAAGACGCAGATTCCCCTCTATGAGCAATTCTCTGGCGCTTTCGTCACCGTCATGATACCGACGGAACAGTTCCTTTGCCTGCAATGCACTCAACACTGGCAATTGCGCTGTATTCACGCCACTAATCTCTACTTTTTTATAATATCCCATTGCCTACACCCCCGCTCGAATTCTTTCGAAATTCTATGAAAGAATTTTCCCTGCGGGCAGGCAAAATATACCTCGCAAAAACTGCCATATTCTTCTATGAAAACAGCGGCATACTTTTTTATAAAAAGGATATGCTGTTGAAAAAGGAGTTGATTTCATGCGCAGCAAAGAACAGACGGAAGCCATCACCAACTTACAGGAATGTCGAGACAGCACCAGACGCATTTCCTTTCAGAGCCATGGACAGCCGATGCAGGCATTTGAAAACGGCTGTGGCAGAACGAAAAATACGGACTTTGAGCCCCTCCATTATCTGGACACATGAAAAATCCCCCGTGCATGGCACAGGGGTTCTCACCTTCTTTCTCTCTCCATTACATCAATTTATTCATTTCTTTTTTCAGCCGCCCCATAATTTTCTTTTCCAGACGGGAAATATAGGATTGGGAGATACCTAAAATATCTGCCACCTCCTTTTGGGTGCGTTCTGTGGTTTCCGGCAAAATTCCAAAACGCATCTGGACGATCTGCCGCTCTCTGCCGGAAAGCTTCTCCATTGCTTGATGGAGCAGGTCTTTGTTGACCTCGTCTTCGATGCTCTTGTAAATAGCATCGCTTTCCGTTCCCAAAATATCAGAAAGCAGCAGTTCGTTTCCCTCCCAATCCACATTAAGGGGCTCATCTATGGAAACCTCTGCCCGGGTTTTGCTATTCCGGCGCAGATACATGAGAATTTCATTTTCAATACATCTTGAAGCATAGGTTGCCAACTTGATGTTCTTATCTGTTTTAAACGTATTGATGGCTTTGATAAGTCCAATGGTACCAATGGAAATCAAATCTTCCACATTGATACCTGTATTTTCAAATTTTCTGGCAATATATACCACCAGACGCAGATTTCGCTCAATGAGTACGGATTTCACCTGCAAATCATCCTCGCCGCCTAGCTGCTCCAACAGCAAAGCCTCTTCATCCGGCTTCAGCGGCGGCGGAAATACATCACTTCCTCCAATATAAAAAATCCCTGTGGCTTTCTGCCACTTCTTCAACCAGCTTTCCAGACGATATTTCCAGAAAAACAGTTGATACTTCCATGCTTTCATATGCCTTCCTCCTCCAACAAAACAGGCGGAACCAGTGCAGCTGACCCACCTGTAAAACGATCCATATAAATGCCAATGGGCATCTGTTCATAATTCCTGCTGATTTTGCCTTGTGTTACCGTCAAGTGTTCCGCCATAAACAATGTCAGCATACCGGATGATGTTCCTACGGCAGCAAATGGCATTTGAGAGAAAAATGCCGCTTCTTTCTCTGGCAAAGATTTTCCCAAAAGCAAACAAAGGGCACTTTCCTTGGGCAGCAGAGGTACACATCTGGCAAGTTCTAAAACCACCACAGGTTTTCCTGCTTCTGTACAAAGTTCATTGCCTGTATCCAGAAAACCAGTGCAATGCACTGTTTTTCCGCCGGATTCCACGGTTATCCTGCAATACTGTCCCCTGTTTTTACCATGACATTCCAGCCATCCAGCCCCTGCTTTCAGGAGTATGTAAAACAGCAGACAGCCCCAAAGCAAACGCTGCCATGGCATCATGGAAACGGAAATGGTCAGCCCTTTCCCCAGAGATCGCTGGGCATCTGTAAAGGCAAAAAGCATCTCCAGAAAACCACCCAGCAAAAAAGAAGCTACCCCCAACGCTGCCATAAGCTGGAAGAATCCTGAGAAGCTTTTGGGGAAATAGGCAATTTCCAGCCCCAGAAGCATCATGACAGCAGACAGCACAAATCCCGTTTTTATACCAAATACCAACAAAAGGCAAAAAAACAGTGATGGAACAAATCCGCCTAAAATGAGCTGCCACCAGCGGCATTTTCTGGACAAAAGCCTTCCGGCAGTCCACAGAGCCAGACAGGAACAGATGCCATTGACGAAAAACACCACATCTATGTAAAGTTCCACATTGTTCCCTCCTGCCCCTATTATAAAAAAATAGGCAGGCAAAACTTGTCGCATCGGCTGAATGGCATAAAAAAAAGACTGTCAAAATACGACAGTCTTTTTGATTTCTTATTTCCATGTAACATTTGCTTTTTTCCGTGGAACCGTACGGCGATATTTCACAGCAGGATATCCCATAAGCATACAAACGGCTACCTGTTCTCCTGTGATACCAAGGAGTTCCTGTACTTCCGGGCTGTAAAAAATCCCTCTCTGGATAAAGCCACTGTACAAAGAGCCTAAGCCTTCTGCTTCTGCCATCAATTCCATACTTCTGGCAGCCAGCGGAGCATTCCAAGGTCCTTCACATGTCAATACCACCAGTACAGGGGCACCAAAAAACAGCGCATCCTGTGTTTTATCCGCTTTTCTGCGGTCAATAAACCGCTGGAGCATGCCACGGTAATGGGGAATTTCGCCTGCTTCCAGCATCCGTTCCAAACCTTCCCAAATCAGGTCTTTTACCCGTTCCATCTGTTCCTGCACTACGACAAAATGTACATTCTGTCCATTGCTGGCAGTGGGGGTATAGCGTCCCGCTTCCACAACGCGTTCCAGTTTTTCCTGTTCCACAGCTTTGGGCTGATACTGTCTTGTGGAACGGCGGAATTTCAGAAAATTCAGGAAGTTTTCCGCAGGCACTTTGAATGTTTCCGCATCATAAGGCATCACATCTGCCATGTCATAAGCGCCATCCATGGTAACTGCTCCCACAGGACAGACTGCCACACAATGCCCACATTCCATACATTTCATTTTCACTTTGGCTTTGCCATCTTCCACACGAATGGCACTTGCCAGACATTCTTTTTCACACATACCGCAGCCGATACATGTTTCTGTATTCATACGAATCATATTTGACACCTCTTTATTACACTTTCAAAAATATATGATAGAAAAAATCCACACAAATCAATACAAACAGGCTCCCCGACAACAGACTTCTCATTTTTTCTGTCAAAGCGCCATTGGCTTTTTCCAGCAGCGGCTGCACACAATAGAGGAAAAACATGCCACCAATGCCAAAGCGAATGCTTGGATTGAGAGCAATTCTGCCTTGAAAATTCCATGCAAAGCGCTCATAATCCCAAAGCCATCCCCCTGTAGTCCATTCCATGATGTAACTGGTCAAAAGTTCCAACCCCGTTGTCAAAGCCACGATTCCTAAAAACACCAGTATGGGTGTGACATTGATTTTTCCAATGGCAATCCGTTTCTTTTTCAATGACTGTAACACCAGCAAAATAATGACAGCACCAAAACCATAAACCGGCAAATATGGTCCAAATAAAAAACCCCTGTTTGAAAATCCCCAGCGGTATACCACCACTTCTAAAAAAACTTCGTAAATCCAGCCAATGACAGCATAAGCCATAAAATACAAAAACAAAGCCTGTCCCTTTTTGAATGCCCCCATTTGCGCCTCCTTTTACCTAATATATTTCTATTGCAGACTTATTTTAACATAAATCCTACAAAAACACCAGAAATTTCATAGGATATAAAAACCCCTTAAGAAATGGAGGTTTGCACACATTTCCTAAGGAGCAAATTTACTTTATTCCACTCTAAAGGGTAGCCTCAGTTAAGCATCCACGCCGGGAACCATAGAGTCAGGAACAACCGGTTCTGTTACAGGCGGAATACCAGCGCAGTCTGTGCAGACATCATCGGCTGTTGCGCCTTTGCAGTTTACATAGCTTTCGCCAACCGTTGCCACAGCGCCAAAGGCTACAGGTACTGCCACACAAATATTCTGGGAAATGGTGAAAGAACAAGTACCGTTTTTCACACCTTCACAAGTATCTCTGCCGGATACGACTACCGGATCACCACAGCATTTTGTGATGGTTTTGCCAGCTTCTGCAAAAGGTGTTACTGTCACAGGCACGCATACGGAAGCCGCCTGATACCCCACTGCGGGACAAGTCTGATTTTCCATTGCATTGATTTCCATTGAAAAGCACTCCTTTAATTTTTTTATATTGACAAGATATGTCCACATTTCTTTTAGGTGACTGTAAGGCAAGAACTTTTTCACAGTCCCCCTAGTTTCTCATACTATAAAGCAACAAAAGAAAATCAGGTGATTCTATGAAAAAAAAGTGTCTTGCCCAGCGATTCCGTCATTCCCTGCAGCATATGCGTCTTTCGGACAGCTGTCTTTGCCTGTTTTTGCTGTTTTTATTATTACAATCAGCTTGGCATATTTTTTTGCCGCCTGATCTCACAAAGGAATTTGATGCTATGGATGCCATGATCCGCAGTTCCGCTGCCACCATATTTGGTTATTTCATCAGCAATGCTTTTGGGAGCATGCCAGAGAAAAGCGAAAATGAAATTCCTCTGGAAAGCCGCGAAAAAATCCCCGCAGAATCCCCCTCTGAGGAAGCTCCTCTGCCATCTGGCACAAACTGCCGTATCCGACAGCAAATCCTCATCGTTGCTGGCGTAGGTTTTTTCTCACTGGTCATCCTCACCTTTGTCCGCATGTGTACTTCTCCATCTCAAGATGCCATTGCTTCCCTTTCTCAATTTCAGGATTTTTTGGTTGGCAGTATTGGTTTTTTGGTTGGACATGCAAAATATGAACGGGCGTAATACAAAAAGCTGCTTTTCCTTAAGCAAACATTCTGTGAAAATAAGAAAGCTGAAATCTATCGCATAGACTTCAGCTTTCTTGATTATCTTATGAAATTTTCAGCTCTCCGGCGGCGTTGTAACAATCCCGTGCTCCATCAGGAAGGTTACCCACTGATCATAGCAGGCTGCCTTCAAATGGGCACTGTCAAAGGTATATTCTGTAGAAAGATTTCCTTTGCCATCGGAATATACCGTATTGACGTCAATATAGAATGTACGCCGTTGATCTGCCAATTTGGAAATATCCATATTACGCAGCTGGATATTCAGATTGTTGATATACTCATCTTCTGCAGAACGTTCTTCTGTTACATACAAGATACCCTGAATGAAGATGATGGCATTGGGCTGCAATTCTTTGATATGTTCCACCGCAGCCGAATATGTTTCCAAAAACTTTTCTCTGGTACCGGTACCCAGTTCATTGATACCGACCATCAGATAAATCTTACCAAACTGTTTTTCACGCAAAGCCTGTTCCAGTGTTCCCATACTGCCGTCTGCCAATGGCGCAATGGGTTCATCAAACAGCGAATAAATGGTCAGCCCAACTTCCGCATAGTATGTTGCGTTATCCAGACCGGAATATTCTGACATACCTACCATACGGGAATCGCCAATAAACAGCGCATCGTCAAAATAAGACTGATCTACCGTTTCAAATTCACGAACAGGCCATTCTTCCGCTTCTGTTTCCTGTTCCTGCCCAACAATAACATTCCAAGCAGATTCTGTTTTGCCGCTATTCTGCATGCGGTTTTTCAAATCCATACAAGCATAGGCAACGCCGGGATGAAGTTTTCCATCATTCATTTCAACCGCTCCCTGGACACGCACATACTGCCCATAGCCTTCTGCTGCAACAACAGACAAAGCCAGCAGCAACAGCAGCGGATATTTGAATTTTCTCATTGTGCATCACCTCAAAACGAAAAATACATAAAGGGGTTATTCAATCCCATGGCAAGCTGATAAACAGACATCCAGAAAATCACCAGCAACGCCAGAATCCCCAAACCACGGCGGTAATTCCGCTTCAGCCACTTTTCTCCAAAAGGAAAAGCAAAGAAGATACCTGCCACCAGGAAAGACCAATACATACTGCCGTATTTCAGATAATCTCCTGCTGACACATTGATGCCTTCATAAGGCACAATGGGACCAAAGAGCCGCAGGAAACACCATACGATATCTGATAATTCCGGCAATGCAAAAAATACCCAAGACAATGGAATCACCAACAATACATAGATATGCGCCAGCCATGGCTTGTTTTCCAAAAATTTACGCAGCCAGATTTTTTCCATAGCAATCCAGAAGAACAGGAACATCCCCCACATCAAGAAGTTTACGCCAAAGCCATGCCACAATCCGGTCAAAAGCCATACGGCGAACAGATTGATGATGGTTCTGCCAGTTCCCTTTCGGCTGCCTCCCAGAGGGATATAAACATAATCCCGGAACCACGCACCAAGGGTAATATGCCAACGGCGATAGAATTCAGATACGGATTTGGACAAATAGGGGCTGTCAAAGTTGTTTGGCATGGTGTAGCCCAACATCTTCGCAATACCGATTGCCATCAGGGAATACCCCTGAAAGTCGAAATACAGCTGCAAACTGTAGCCAATGACACCCATCCACGCCAGCTGTGTGGAAACACTGGGAAGCCCAATGGTCTGAATTTCACGCCAAAGTCCTGCCAGCTGATTGGCAAGAAGCACTTTGTAGCCCAGACCAATGATAAAACATGCGGCACCATATTCGATGTTCACACCATTACGGGTAGGTTTTTCCCCCATGAGCCGCACTTTTCTTGTTTCCATCTGCTCCAGACGGGCAATAGGACCAGAAAGGAGTTTCGGGAAAAACAGAATATAAGATACCAAATCCAGCAAACTTTTTTCTGTGGGTTTGCGATACGTATCCACAAGCAATGCCAGAATGGTAAAGATTACAAAGCTGACACCGGGCATCAGCTGATCTGATGCTTTATTCCAAACCAAAAACGCTGTAAATGCCAAAACAGATATAATCAGAGCCGGCTTGCCTTTTTTCCGCACCCAAAACGCAGCTGCAACGGCACATACAGTCAATCCCAGCAGATATGGCAGCCAAGACAGGCATGACACGCCATAAAAGAAAATACTGCCTACGATAATGGCAGCTTTTTTCCCCTGGGCTGAAGGTATCAAATAATATATCAATACAAATACAGGCAAAAACCATATGATAAACGGAATACTTCCAAAATCCAATGCACTGTTCCTCCTATTTCTTACTCTCTATATAGACAAAATAAACGCAAAAAAAGTTGCATTTTGTCGAAATTGTTTCCAAAAAAATCCGACGCCTGCCAGCGGCAGACATCGGAGCCCCTTTGGTTGACAGAATATCGACCTATATTATACGGCACAACGTACCCAGAAACAAGCCCTCAAGACAGTTTCCTCCTTTTTTTCCATTTTACACAAAATAGGGAAAAAGTTTGGTGATACGTCTGTCTTTTTTTCTTATGAAACTGTAAAAAAATAGAAATTATGTCACTTTTTCTCCTCAAATTGTTGCCCTGTCCGTATAACTAAAAGGCAGCACGATTTTCTTTCCCTTTGACCCTAAAGCATACTGCTGTTCCAGACAGGAAAGCAAAATCGCAACATACTGACAAATGTCAAAGTCAATGGTGGAAAACAGCGGTTCTGTTCCCGGATTGGTAAAGAAACAATTCAGTGTTAGAATACCTGCTTCTTCCGGCACTTTCTTTCCGCTTCCCCAGATAGCCGCTGCAATGCTCATTGCCGTGCGCTCGTCTACAGCAAAAATAGCTGTCCGCTGTTCTTCTGCTTTGAGATACTCCTGTAAATTTTCCTGCATTTCCATTCGGTTATTGCAGGTCAGGAATTTCTCTGTAAAACCACGTTTTTCCGCCATATACTTCCAGTAGTGATATACCATGCCTTCTTTTGCTTTCGCTTCATTTTCCGCAATGCCCGCATAGATCACACGACTATATTCCCGTTCCACAAACTTTGTCTGAATCATATCCACAGCCATGCGATAATCCGGTGAAATGCTGGTATATTCCGCCAAATCTGGTGAATCTCCTAGAAAAATCACATTGCTGTTACATTCAGAAAGCTGCTTTGCGCTTTGCGTATCAAACTGTCCAATGGCTGCAATCCCTGTCAAATGCGGCATAGGTTCCAGCTTTTTATTCTGGTCTAAAGAAATATTGAACAATCGGATTTTTCTTTGCCTGCACAACTCTTCCAAATATGTTTTCGCCTGCATTGCCATATAAAAAGCCGGTATAGACAGCCCTGCCGTTTCATAGGCAATGCCGATGACCTGCTCTTTCTGCTCTTGCTGACGTTCCTTACGATATCCCAACGCTTCTGCTGTTTCCAAAATACGGCGACGTGTTTCCTCTGTCACATGCATATCCGGTTTTTCATTCAGCACACGCGATACTGTGGATAAAGCAACATTCGTCTGATCTGCGATATCTTTCAATGTTGCCATACAATCCCCCCTTTTAGGCAAAAAGAATGCATATTCCTTCTTTTTACCCTATTATATCTGTTATTTTCTATTTCTCCTATACCTATTTTGTAGAATATTTTCTATTTTTATGGATTTTTGTAAGAACACAAAAAAATTTGCTTTTTTTCTCACATGTTTTTTCCGTATTTTCGTCAAAATTATTTTTATATTTCAAAGAAAATTTATATTTTTGCATCTATCTTGTATTATAACGAATGCTGTTGTATGATTACAGTAAGGTAAAAAAATTAAAAAAGAAAGTAGGTCTCAGTATGAAAAAAGGCAATCCTTTCGCACTGATTCCCATTGTGGTGTTCCTTGTGCTGTTCATCGCAGTGGGTATCATCGACAACTCTCATGGCGGCATGTTCGGCGATTCTCTGCCTGCCATTGTGGGCTTCGTCATTGCACTCGTTGTGGCTTTTCTCCAGAATCCAAAAGGACAGAAACTCTCCTTTGAAGAAAAGCTGAACAACATGGCCCGTGGTGCCGGTGACGAAAACATCATGATCATGTGTCTGGTATTTATTCTGGCAGGCGCATTCTCCGCTTCTGTAAAAGCGGCTGGCGGTGTAGATTCCACCGTAAACTTTGGCTTATCCATCATGCCCGGCAGCGTTGCCGTAGTTGGGGTCTTTGTGGTAGGCTGCTTCATCTCCACTTCCATGGGTACATCCGTTGGTACCATTGTTGCATTGGCGCCTATTGCCATCGGTATCAGTGAAAAAACCGGTATTGCAATGCCGCTGTGTATCGGCGCTGCTGTCTGTGGTGCCATGTTCGGGGATAACCTGTCCATGATTTCTGACACAACCATTGCTGCTACCAGAACACAGGGATGCGATATGAAAGACAAATTCCGTGAAAACTTCAAAATCGCATTGCCCGCAGCAATCCTGACAGCTATTTTACTCTTCCTGCGCACCAAAGGCAATGATTATGTCATGGAAGAAGCACTGGAATACAACTTCATCCGTATCGTGCCTTATCTGGTGGTACTCATCGGTGCACTGGCTGGTCTGAACGTATTTATGCTGCTGGTAGGCGGCACATTTCTTTCTCTGTGCATCGGTATCGCTTACGGCGACTTCACTCTCATTGAAAGCTTCGGCATCATGGGCGAAGGTATCATGGGCATGTACGATATTACCGTTATTTCCATCATCGTTGCCGGTCTGGTTTCTCTGGTACGTCAAAATGGCGGTATCGACTGGCTGCTGTACATCATCCGCCGCTGCATCCGTGGTCCGAAAGGCGCACAGATCGGGATTGCCGCTCTGTCCTCCGTTGTAGACTGCTCCACAGCAAACAATACTGTTGCCATCGTGATTGCAGGTCCCATCGCTAAGGAAATCGCAAGCGACTACGACATTTCTCCTAAGAGAACCGCATCCCTGCTGGATATTTTCACATCCGTTTTCCAGGGGCTGATTCCTTACGGTGCACAGATGCTGTATGCTTCTGCCGCAACAGCCACCGCAGCAGTCAGCGTATCTTCCGTAGAAATCGTACCTTTCTGCTATTACCCCATCCTGCTGGGTATCTGTGCACTTGTATTTATCATTTTTGAAAAGAAAAAATCCTGATTTCTTTCGTCCTTACCCATCTGGGTAAGGACTTTTTTTCTGCTCAAAAACCATCAAAAACTGTGTCTTTTGCCCCTTCTGCTGCCCTTGCCTTTTTTTCCAAAAAGTGCTAAACTGACGGAAAAAGGAGGTTTTGAAAAATGTATACAACAAGTATTGCAGTTCAGGTACTGCCTGACGTTACAGAAACAGAAAAGGTTCTTGCCATTGTAGATAAAGTCATTGCCTACATTGACAGCACAGGTTATCACTATGTGGTTGGTCCTTTTGAAACCACCATCGAAGGCGATCTGGAAGGACTGATGGCTATCGCAAAACGCTGTCAGGAAATCCCCATCGAAGAAGGCGCACCTTCCACAAAAACATATATCAAAGTATTCCACAACCCTACTGGCGTACTGACCATCAACGAAAAAATCGACAAATTCAATAAATAAGGATACGCATATGACAAAACATATTATTTTCGATCTGGACGGCACACTCATCGATTCCATGCCCGTCTGGAGAAACACAGGAAAACGCTATCTGGAAAGCCACAACATTCCCATTCCCCCCAACCTGCTTTCCGTGATGAAAAAACAGACATTGCCACAGACGGCAGAATTTTTCCGTCAGGAATTGGGGGCAACACAGACTGTACGGGAAATCTGTGACGAAGTCATTTCTTATGTTGCAGACCAGTATGCAAATTCCATTCCACTGAAACCTTTTGTGAAGGAATTTCTGGAACAGGAAAAAAGCAAAGGCACAAAGATGTGTATTCTGACTGCTTCCGAAGCGGATTATATCCATCTTGCGCTGAATCGTCTGGAACTGCTGCCCTATTTTGAATTTGTGGCAACATGTACCGAAGTAGGCGCATCCAAAGATAGCCCCAAAGTGTTCCAAATGATGATGGAACGGTTGGGCGGTACTTTAGAAGATACCATTGTCTTTGAAGATGCTTACTACGCAATCAAAAGCGCAAAAGACGGCGGTTTTACTGTCTATGCCATTGCAGACCCTACCTCTGACAGTGAAAAACAAGCCATTTCCAGCACTGCAGATCGGTATATCCAGAGCTACGAAGAATTGCTCTAAACTTACGCAAAAGCAAAAGCAGTACATCATCTATAACTGCTACACAAAGCAATTTAGCCGGAATCTTTAAAATACAAAGAATTCCGGCTATTTTATTTTCATCAGAATTGTTCTACATCACCCCATATTGTTTTCATTTTGTAATCAGGAAAAAGATTATATGCTTAGGAGCATTTTCATAAGAAAACAGAGAAAGTCAAAAGCCTTATTATGATAAAGGATTTGGGCTTTCTTAATTATATTGAAATTCTATTTGCTATGTTTTCGTCTAAAAAAAGTCATCGCAATTTCTCTTAAGAAATCAAGGAAATAGAAAATCAATGTCTTCTTAAGGGAAAGTTCCTTTGTGAACCTATTTTGTGTATGCTTATTTGTCGGTCATTTGTCAGATATATCGGTATACATTTTCTTACGCTTTCTTGAAAATTACTACACAAAAAGTGTAATTTCATTTTTAATTTTCAATTTATTTCATCTTTCGCAAAGATTGTCTTTTTATGCAACCATACATTTTTATATTCACGCCATGTAATTAGCCACTTTTTAAAGCTTCATATCCGCAAACCATTGATTTTCCGTCTTTCTTATCATACAAGGTATTTAAAAATGTACAATTTAGATAAAAAATTTCAAAAATCTTACTGTAAATAAATGGAAATAACGATAATTTCACGAAAAAACATATGAAAATATGCATAAAACACTTGTCGTACATATCGTTTTATACTATACTGATACATGTTGGCCAATCAAAAAGAATTATAAAGAAGGAAGAGAAACATGAGCGAAAACAAAGATTTCAAACCGTACATTCCGGCGGAGAAAGTTACCCCGGAAATCACAGTGACATCTGTTATCGTCGGTGTCCTGTTAGCGATTATCTTTGGTGCAGCAAATGCATACTTAGGTCTTCGTGTTGGTCTGACAGTATCTGCTTCCATTCCTGCGGCAGTTATCTCCATGGCAATCATCCGTATCGTCATGAAGAAAAACTCCATTCTGGAAAGCAATATCGTACAGACAATCGGCTCTGCCGGTGAATCCCTGGCAGCCGGTGCAATTTTCACTCTGCCTGCTCTGTTCCTGTGGGCAGCGGAAGGTAAAGGGGAAAACCCTGGTCTTCTGGAAATCACAGTCATCGCACTTTGCGGTGGTATCCTGGGCGTTATGTTCATGGTACCCCTGCGTAACGCGCTGATTGTAAAGGAACATGCAACTCTGCCCTACCCCGAAGGTACAGCATGTGCAGACGTACTGCTGGCTGGTGAAGAAGGCGGTTCCAACGCTTCCACCGTATTCAAAGGCATGGGCTTTGCAGCGATCTTCAAATTCATTGTAGATGGCTTGAAACTGGTTCCCAGTGAAATCAACTACACATTCAAAAGTCTGGGCGGTCAGATTGGTACCCAGATTTACCCTGCGCTGATTGGTGTTGGTTACATTGTAGGTCCCAGAATTTCCTCCTACATGTTCGTAGGTGGTCTGTTCGGCTGGTGTGTACTGATTCCTATTATTCTGCTGTTCGGCAGCGACATTGTTATGTATCCCGGTACCACAACCATCGCGCAGATTTTTGCAGAAAGCGGTCCCAGCGGCATTTGGGGCAGCTATGTTCGTTACATCGGTGCAGGTGCCATCGCTACTGGTGGTCTGATCAGCCTGATCAAATCTTTCCCTCTGATCTGCCGTACTTTCGCGCAGGCAATGAAGGGTCTGAAAAACAGCGGCGCACACGGCACAGCTCGTACAGATCAGGATCTGCCTATGAACGTCATCCTGATCAGTATCGCTGCAGTTGCACTGGTTATCTGGCTGTTCCCTGCAATCCCTGTTAACCTGGCAGGCGCAATCATGATCGTTGTATTCGGTTTCTTCTTTGCAACCGTTTCCGCACGTATGGTTGGTCTGGTAGGCAGCTCCAACAACCCTGTTTCCGGTATGGCAATCGCAACACTGCTGATTGCAACACTGCTGCTCAAATCCATGGGCATGACAGGTATCGAAGGTATGACAGGTGCCATTGCCATCGGTTCTGTTATCTGTGTTATCGCAGCTCTGGCTGGTGACACTTCTCAGGACTTGAAAACAGGTTACCTGCTGGGCGCAACACCTAAAAAACAGCAGATCGGTGAATTGATCGGTATCCTGGCTTCTTCCCTGGCTATCGGCGGCGTTCTGTACCTGCTGCACAAAGCATGGGGCTATGGCACAGCGGAAATCCCTGCGCCTCAGGCAACACTGATGAAAATGATCGTAGAAGGTATCATGGGCGGCGACCTGCCCTGGTCTCTGGTATTCATCGGCGTATTCATTGCCATCGGCATTGAAATCGTTGGTGTACCTGTAATGCCTTTTGCCGTTGGTCTGTATCTTCCCGTTCAGCTGAATGCATGTATCATGATTGGCGGTATCATCAATCTGCTGATGAACAGAAGAAAGAACGTAGACCAGAAAACAAAAGACGCACAGCTCAACGACGGTACTCTGTACTGCGCTGGTATGATCGCCGGCGAAGGTCTGGTTGGTATCGCACTGGCAATTCTGGCAGTATTCACAATCGATCCTTCCAATCTCCTGAACGGCTTCAGCCTGGGTGTCATCGGCAGCATCGTTGTACTGGCTCTGATCATTCTGACACTGTTAAAATCCTCCCTTTGGGGTAAAAACAGGGTGAAGAAATAAGCATGAAAAAGAAAAAAGAAACACCACAAATCAATTATCTGGATATGATTCCATCCCATAACATCGAGAATTGGCAAACAGCAGAGGATGGTGTCGTAACCCTGATGGTAGAAAACAGTGGACTGTTCAACAGCATTGCACAGAAGGTATTCAAAAAACCGAAATACACACAGGTTCATTTGGATACCATGGGCAGTTTTCTCTGGCCTCGTATGGATGGACAGAAAAGCGTTGCGGATCTGGCACTGGAAGTAAAGGCAGAATTCGGAAAAGAGGCAGAACCCCTCTACCCCCGTATTGCCAAGTATTTTCAGATTTTGGAAAGTTATCACTTTGTAAAATTAGCTCCAAAGAGCGATACTTAATTTCTACCTGATTGTTTCATAAAAAACAAATATAGCCGGAATCCTTGTCTTGAACTGAACCCAAAAAGTTAGACAATATTTTCAAATTAAAATTGTTTAAGAAG
>ENA-UONQ01000318-UONQ01000318.1-human-gut-metagenome-genome-assembly--contig:-CS26-NODE-318-length-67699-cov-12.628437_pt1 | contig 67699 bp, 79 predicted proteins | sample MGYA00242460_ERZ724007 | MGnify/ENA metagenome assembly ERZ724007
CTTCTTAAACAATTTTAATTTGAAAATATTGTCTAACTTTTTGGGTTCAGTTCATTTTAAGGGTTCCGGCTATTTTTATTTTCTTGTGAAAATTCTTGAAAGCAATTCCATTTGTATTGCTTGAACAAAATAGACCAGCTTTCTTTCGTATTTGTTTTCTGCTGTTAAATGATTACATCATCCTGTGACATCAAGAATAAATCATCGGAATACTGAAGAAATACAGCAGCGTCTGCTTCTTGGGTGTCTTGTTGTTTTGCAGGTGCTTCTACCTGCGTGTTTTCCTCTGTTTTCAAAGTACCTGGTCCTGTTACAATTGCAATATAACTGATGAAGATGCAAATGACACCGACAATGGCAGCTGCTATGAGAATCGGTTTCCAATTGGTTTTTTCTGATTCCTCAGATTCATCATAATCCTCGAAATCTTCAAAGTCATCATATTCTTCGTCATATTCTTCCTCAAAATCCTCATCATCTATGACATCTGATTCGATTGGTTCCGCCGTGCTGTAAGAAAGTTCCTGCAAATCAGGTTCTGGAAGTGCGGTTTCTTCTGGAAGTGTGTTTTTTTCGGAAAGAGAAGCTTCTTCCATTGGCCAGTCAGCAAAAAATTCGGGAGGAAAAGGGGTTCCATCCACGGGACAAAAATTTTCTCTTTTCAAAATAATATGACCGCAAGTAGGACACTTGGGGATTTTTTTCCCGCATTGCTCGCAGAAGTTTGCATGTGCAGAAATTTTATGATTACAGTAGGGGCAGTGCATAGTTTCTCTCCTTTATCATGTGCATCAGATTGTTGAGGGTGTCATGCAGATGGTTTCTGAATTTTTATACAGAATGACCATGGTCGGATATTTGCTTTTGGTGCATTGCTTAAAAAAATATAAATGATAAATGGAATATACATACATTTTACAGGTTTATTCCAAGGTGTGCAACATACTTTTACAATTATTTAGAAAAAATTACTATTTCTGGGTTTCTCATGGGATTTGGTTCATTGAATGTAAAATAGTTATGAAAAAGAAAAAGCCGCCCAAAGGCGGCAAAGATTTTTGTTTTATGGTGCAAGGGCATCCACAGCGAAAGCCAGAATAATCATTAACAGGAAAATCCATACATAGGCGAAAAATCCAATGGCAATATATCGAATTGCGCGATTGCGATGAAGGCAAAGGGGGAAATAATATTGAATGCCTCTGTAATTCCCCAGCCAAAGTGTCAGAGAGAAAAATATGATAAAGCTGATAATTTTGTAAGGAATCAACTGAATGCCAACAACATTGTCTGATTCCATAAAAAGACAGCCGATTACAAGACAGAAATACCAGATGGTAGCCCCGATCATATAACCTTTTTTTCTGCTGCGAAAACCCGGCAAGGCGTATCCTTGGCATTTTTCAGGAATTTTAAGTTGTTCCAGAGTGAGAGGTGGCTTTAATATTTTTTCGATGGCTTTTTGGAATGCAGTAACAGAATTATAGCGGTTTTTCGGATCGATTTCGATGCATTTGGCAATGACACCGGAAAATTTTCCTGTGTAGTTTGTTTCTGTTGGAAGGGCACCGGTGAGCATTTTGTGGAACAGAACCCCTAAGGCGTAAATATCGGCAGCCGGTGCGGAAGGGGAAAAACCATACTGTTCTGGAGCAGCGTATCCGGCTGTGCCGAAAAGGACAGTATCCTGAGAACGCTCGGGATGATAAGACTTTGCGGAATTGAAATCCACCAGAACCAATCTGCCGTCATAAGTCAAAATCAGATTGGATGGCTTCAGATCACGATGAACCATGGGGGGATGCTGCTGGTGCAGGGGCTGCAAAATCCGGCAGATGCGCAGAATATAATCAGCAGCTTTTTCTTCTGAAAAGCTACCTTCTTTGGCAAGAATTTCCTCCAGAGAATTACCGGAAATATATTCTTCGATGACGTATAAGGTGTTGCCTTCTTCGATAAGCTCTTCAATTTTTGGGGTGCCCGGGATGTTTTCAGTCATCAGATATTGAAAAACCTGTAAATCGTATATGGACAGCTCTTTTTTCACAAAAATTTTTCCGCTTACTGTGTGCTGTACCAGACGGATATGATGGGCTGTGTTAATATCAGCAATTTCTCTATAGAATGATAAACGCAGACGGGTTTGTAATTCCATAAGTTCACCTCAAAATGAATCCCTATTGTTTCAAAATGTGAAATGCAGTATAATTTTACTACAATGAACAGGCTTTTGTAAACAGGAGTGGAAATATGGAAGAAAAAAGCACATCAAAGTTAATGGAAATATTAAAACATACCAAGAAAGCGGAATTGTCAATATTGCAGGATGATATGACAGTGCAGTCACATAGCTTCATTACCTATATGGATCAGCTGATTCAGCAAAGGAATCTGAAACGGCAGGATATTTTTCAAAAAGCGGATATGCCCCAGAAATATGGATATAAATTGCTCAATGGAGAAAGTCATACCAAAGATCGGGATAAGCTGCTCCGTATCTTTATTGCCATGGGAATGAATCTGAAGGAAGTGCAACGGGCATTGGCATTGTATGGAATGCCGGGACTGTATCCCAAAAAACAGAGAGATGCCATTTTTATCATTGCATTCAATGAGGGAATTACTTCTGTGGATACGGTCAATAGTTGGCTGCAGGAATATGGAGAAACGGAACTGACTAGAAGCGCAGATTAAAAACTCCCCTAAATCGGGGAAAAATCATGGGGCTTTTCCTTTATACTGAATTTGCAAATAGCGAATAGCAAAAAGCAAAGGAGGGAACCTATGACAGATATGGAATTGGCAGAAATTCTGCGCAGTATGTACGAAAATGCTAGACGGAATGAAGCGGTGTGTCAGGTCAATCTATTTGGCATTCTTTATACGAAAGAACTGCAAAGCAGTGGCTGTACCATCAAACATATTGTGGAACTCTCTGGAATCCAGTCCGGTTATGTTTCTGAAATCAGCAAAGGGATCAAATTATCCAGATATGTGGTTCCAAGAGGCGATCGAGAATGAGTTTGCCTTCCTTTTTGTGAGAGGTTATTTGCGTAAAAAACAAATAGAAAAAGGGAGGAAGTAACATGAAAACAGCAAAATTAGTCATTGGTATCATCAGCATTGTACTGACAATGGTGGTTTTATTCCAATCTTGCGCAGCTACAGTGGGGGATGCATTGGCAAATGAAGGCGGAACCAGCGGCGGCGTAGGAATGGCTGTGGCATTGCTGATGCTGGTGGCAGGTATCGTAGCCACTGCGGCAAGAAATAGTCGCGGAGGCAGCATATTCTGCATCATTGCTTATGCTCTGGCAGGCGTTTTGGGACTGACCGCACATGGCATTTTTCAGGACTTGATTGTTTGGGGGAGTTTGTGCTTGATTTTTGCGGTGATTTTTCTCATTGGTCTAATCAAGGAGAAAAGAGCATAACTGAATTTTTATGAAATGGGAGAATCACAGAGAACCTTGGATGTTTTCTGTGATTCTTTGATTATAAAGTTTTTAGAAAAAATAGATGTGAGAAAATCAGACGTAAAATGAACGGTGCATACATTTTATCTTCCATTGGAACATAAGATGAATTTAGAAAATCGTTATGAGAATTTATTTTTGTTAGATGTTGGAGAAATAAGAGGTTAAGATAGCATCGTATTTTGAGTCTGCTTATTGAAAAAGTCAAGACTAAATTGCAAAAATTCATAAAAAATTTCAAATAAGACACGCGACGCCTTCCTGGAAAACGGCTTCGGCAGTCCGGAAGCCCAGTATTTCACGGGGATAGTTATTGATCCAGTCTTCGACTTTCTGGATCGCTTTCGCGGTAACTTTTCGGAAGTCTGTTCCTTTCGGGAACCAGCGGCGGATCATTTTATTTACATTTTCGTTTGATCCTCTTTCGTATGACGAATAGGGGTGACAATAGTATATCTTTGTCCTGTTGCCTTTGCGGCGACAGGACTTTTCCATTCCGGCACAGTCAGAGAATTCGGAACCGTTGTCGACAGTTATCGTTCGAAAGATTTTGCTGAAATTTGCGCCGTATTCACGTTCAAGGCTATCCAGGACGCGGACCACGCTTCGGGCGGTCTGGTCGCGCATAGGACGAATGATTTCACGTCTGGACTTTCTTTCTGTCAGAACCAGAAGGGTTTTCTTTGTTTTCTTTTTGCCTTCGACACAGTCCATTTCCCAGTCACCAACGACAGCGCGATCGTCGATTTCCTTCGGGCGGTTTTCGATACTGGTTCCAGCCGGCGGACGCTTCGCCCTCTTGACTTTGTTATACTGGCGTTTCTTTTGGCCTTTGACAGGAAGGTTCTTGTTCGTGATAGTCAGAAAGACGCCCTTGTCGATATAAGAATACAAGGTCGATTCACAGATTGACGTTTTGAATTCAAGGCCCTGTTCCTTAATTTCACCCAGGACAGCGGCCGGCGAATAACCGTCTTCGGCGATTTTCTTTTCGATATGTTGGGCCAGTTCGTGGTCGTTTCCGATTTTCAAGTCCGGGCCTTTTGCGGCCAGGTGTTCACGGTAAGCCGCTTCGGCCATTTCCGGACTATATCGTTCTTCTTCGGTCAGGTCGGAATTCGTATGAATATATCGGCCGCGCTTGATTTCGTTGTAGATCGTTTTCAGGTGAACGCCGATTTCGTCAGCGATTTCCTGTTTGTGACGTTTGTCCTTTAACATTGTTTCTATTTTCAGCCTGTCAGTCCAGGACAGGTGTTTGAATCTGCGCTTTTTCATTTTGATTCCTCCTGATATGCAAAAAAGCCCCGTCCGTTCGTGGACAGGGCTTTCGTTTTACTTTTTGGTTGTGTGGGCGATATATTCGGCCAGTGCTTCTTTGATAAAAGCGTTTACACTCATACCGGCCGCGCTGGCGGCTTGAACGATCTTTTCTCTGTCGCCTTTTGGAACTGTTATTTCGATTCGGTCATAGGATTTCTTGCGGAAGCGTTTGTTCGCTTCGATCTGCGCTTGTGCCATAGTGTAGTCACCTCTTTCTGTCGAATATTATATAATACCGGTATTATATTGTCAAGGGGAAACCAAAAAAATAAAAGACCCTGGCGGTTCGAAAGTTCGCCAGTGGTCCGTTGTGTTATTCGCGGTCTTCGGACAGTAACCAGTCGACGGTTACGTCCAGGATTTCAGCTATTATCATAAGTTCATAGTCGGCGACGAAGCGCGTTCCGATTTCGATTCTGCTGACGCTGTCGCGTTCCATAGTGATTCCGGCTATTTGCAGTCTGGCGGCGAAGTCGGCCTGTGACAGCCGCTTCTTCAATCGTGCTTCGCGGATTCTGTTTCCGCTGATGTTCTTCCGGCCTTTATAGTCATATATTTTCAAGTTGTGACCTCCTTCCCGAAAATTTTGTGTTAATGTTCAGCGTCATTCTTGTTTTTAACACATTTTTCACGTATAATTGTGTTAAAGGTCAGAACCTTATAAAGTTTACAAGTAGGAAGGGGGGATATAATGCGAATAATCGCTATTATATTCGGAATCCTGGCCGCGATTGTCGATCTGATCCTGGTGATTGTGTCGATCGCGGTTCCGGAAGTATCATTGTGGGGCTGGATCGTCGTCTTGACCATTGTCACCGTTGGACTGTTTTTCAGTGCGAACAAGGTCAAGAAACAGAAGGAAGCCAGACAGGCGGCACAAGTGGCCAGAAATACGCCGTTCATGGAAGAAAACGCGATTTCAGCGATCGCACAGGGCGAACTTCCTGTTGTAACGGGGACGCCGGTTCTTTTGGAAGAAGGCGAAGTCGCCCACTATTACGCGCCGGCGACGAAGATTGTCACGAAGAACAAGGCTGTCGGCCGAACCGGAAGCGGCGCTGGCGTCCGTGTCCGCGTTGCGAAGGGCGTGTCGGTAAGCACTGGCGGCGGTTCCAGTCGGACGGTTTACGGCGAAGTGACAGAAACCTATTCAGGCGCTATCGTTTTAACGAATAGGCGGATCGTCTTCATTCATAACCAGGCCGGTTTTGAATGTAAGATTTCAGCATTGACAGCGGTGACACCTGTCGACGGCTCTGTCGTCGTACAGGCCGGATCGAAGACATATCAGTTTTCAGTCGCGCGACAGGACCTTTTCGTGTCGGCTCTTTCAATGGTCACCGGAAAATAAAAAAAGGCGGTCAGGGAATGTCCCTGGCCGCTTTCCTTTTGCCATTATGCTTTTTTCAGGTTTGCCGCATTGGCGGCCGCTGTGACTGTTTTTCCGATACCAATGACCACACGGTCGCCGTCGGATTCAATCACGTCATATTTGTCATAGTAGGTCTTGAAGGCTTTCCCTGTGTAGGTGACAGCTTTCAGGACCTTTACTTTGTCGCCCTTCTTGAAGGACTGGACGGCCTGGGTGTCTGCTGGAATTTTGATTTTCTGGCCGACGTGGATCAGGTTCACGTTTGCGATCCCATTGTAGGCCGCGATCTTCTGATAGGTTGTCCCGTACTGTTTGGCGATCTTCGACAGCGTTTCGCCGGCTTTGACGGTGTGGATCACTTCGCCGGTGGCTGGCTTATTTTCTGCCGGTTTTTCGACCGTGGCGCCCAGGCGGCGGTTGACTTCGGCCGCGATTTCACCGTGGCGGTTATACAGATAATCACCAGGACAAGCCTTGTTTGCATAATCGCGGTGAACGGTCATATTGCACCCGTTCAGGTGATTCATACGGTCTTTTTTGTTGGTGGACCATACAAGGCGTTTGATCCCGTTTCGTTTGCAGATGTCAGTCACCAGGTCAAGAAGCGCGGCGAACGCCTTTTCATTGACCGCGTAAGGGTGCTTTGTATCGGACGCGACTTCGATCGTGATCGCTCTGTTATCGTTGGACGCAGAAGAACTACACCAGGAACGATCCTTTTCTTCCACATACATTCCGATTTTGCCGTCGTAGCCGATCCCATAGTTTGAAGACGCCTGTCTGGAAGTAGACGCGAAGATATTCCCCAGGGTTTCGACTGAACACTGGCCGACGACACAGTGGATCGTGATCGTGTCGATCGCGTGGTTTCTGGGGCTGTTCTTATTCGGGGAAATGCGCGTGTAGCTTACAAGTGGGCTGTTACTCATTTTCGTTCCCTCCGTTTCCGGCCATGAAGCCGATCTGGACCTTTCCGGTGTTGGTTGCTTCCGGCTCCGGTACGTTTTCCACATTTCCCACGGAACCGGTGTTCAAAATAGCAACGAACTTCGTGAAGGCTTCCTTGATGTATTTACAGGACACAAGCAGAACGGCGCCAATGATAACCAGGTCGGCGAAAATGTCCGTGTATTCGTCAGGAATAGCCCAGCCGACTTCATTCGCAAAAATCGGAAGCGCAGTAATAGCCGTACACAGAAGCGTCAGACCAACGACGAAAACAAGGATTTTCAAGCCGCTTGCGATCAGCTTTTCGCGGTCGAAGTCTTCCTTCCTGATTTTGATGTTATACCACAGGGAAAAGGCGACGTTTGCCAGGTATGCACACAGAAAGATCAGCATAGCCCAGCCGATATTTGTCAGGTTTTCAAGTAATGCGTTCAACACGTTTATACCTCCTTCGTGTCATTGTAGATTTCAGGACCATATAATTTTCGAAGTTTGATCCGGTTTTCGGCCTTCGCTTTGCTGAAATAGAAGCCGGTCGCGGTGGCCAGTTCACCGAAGACCGAAGGGATCAGGTACGCCAGCGGCGCGGTGTCGCTTGTTTTCCATACAACGGCCATAGTAAAAGCCGACACGACAAGCGTGACGGCTCCGACTATGGTTATAATGATTTTGGAAAATTCGCGTTTCTTCTTGCGCGATTTCACCGGTTTTCCAGGTCCTCTATACGGTGATTCGCGACCTTTATTTTTTCCTCAAAAACGGCCGCCTGTTCTTCCAGTTTGAAGGTTCGTTCCACGACGGAATTGTGTTTGTCGACCTTCTTTTCCAGAAGTTCCAGGCGGTAAGCGATAAGGGCGGAACTTTTTCGGTTTGCGAAGTAAGTTCCGGCCAGTGTACCGATCAGCGACAGAACGCCGACAATGATTCCTTCGGTCATTTTGTCACCTCCGTCCAGCCATAGACGCCAGGCTCCCAGACGTTCGCGTCAATGTTAGATGTCCAGTGTTTCCCGTTGTGGGACACTTTGTCGCCGCTGTTATAAGCGTCATGGGCGCCGATCGGCTGGGACCAGGCCGGCCATTCTTCCGTCGGATCACCGATTTTCTTCCAAAGGGAAGCGGTGGCGTCAGGCGTCCAGTCGGCTTGTGAAGTGTGGGCCTGAACACAGCGGAAAAGTTCACCGTTATACTGGCGGATATTGCCGACAGCATACGCCACAGGATAGGTCCAGGGGGCGAACTGGCTGACGTTTTCCGTTGCGGTTGTGTCGTCGATCTGGCCGGCTTCGGCCAAAGTGACGAAGGCGATCGAAGTCGCGCGCAAGGCGGCATTGACAGGATTTTGTTCTTCCTGGGCTTTTGCCTGGGCCATGCTCACGCTTTCGCATTGTGTAGGGTCAAACATTTCGAATTCCTCCTTTCGTTTAGGCGAAACGGATCGTCGCCTGGGTGATTTCGATTTCCTGGGTTCCCTTCGTGATATAGAAGCGATAGCCCAGACCATAGCCTTTCGCGGCGGTCGTATTCGTGAAGACGTGGACAAGTCTGTTCGCCTTGTCGGTGATGTCTACCCACACCGGCGAAGTGTCGAACGGGTTGTTCGTGACTTCCAGGTGAAGGGTGGCGTCCGCCGGAATCGTCGCCGGATAAAGGGAAACAAAGACCTTCTGAACCAGGGCGTCCGTATTGAACGCGCGCGCCGCCGCGATACGGCTGACGGTGCGGCTGAATGTGATCTTTCGCGTTGCGCTTCCGCCGGCGCTGTCGGTGGCCGTGATCGTCAGGACGTGGGTTCCGGAAAGAAGCGGAAGCCATACACTGGACAGGTCGACGGTATTCTGGGCGCCGCTGGTCGCGGTATAGGTGCGAAGCGTGATCGTCTGGGTTCCGTTGGTCAGTTTTTCCGTGACCGTGATCGTCTGGGTGGCCGCCTGGGCGTCTGTGACCGTGTACTGGTATGTAAACGGCGCTGTTTTTGATCCCAGGTTTTGATCCGACCCACTGATCACGGGCGGCGTGTTGTAAGAAATGGTTTTCGCCGATCCGGTACAATAACCGGATTCAAGGCCGTTTGCGTCGACTGCCTTCACGCGCGCCGTGTAAGTCGTGCCGGACGTCGGAACTGTGTCGGTGAAGGTCTTCGCCGTGGTGATCCCTAACTGGACATAGGCGCCGGAATCAATCTTCCTTTCCCAGACGTAGGAAATGGCGTCGCCCTCCGGATCGGTAGAACCGCCCGTCGAAAGAACCAGGCTGTTTCCGGCTTGCGGTGTGCCGTAGGAAATAGAAGAAGGATCAGACGGCGGCTGGTTCCACTGTAAGATATAGGCCCCGTCGGTGTCTGTTGAATCGGATACCAGATTCCCAGATTCCAAATACAAAGCCGGCCGAACGCCATTGTAGCCACGGTACGCGTAGTTGTAGTTCAGACTGCCGTCCGTGTTGACAAAGCGCGCAAGGTCCGCGTAGCTGGCGTACGGGGTTCTAAGCCACCACCACCAATAAGAAGACGCGTTCAGGCTGGAACTTGTATATTCCGAATTGCTGACGGCTTCGGCGGTCGGGTAGCACTGGCGCCGCGCGGCGCTGGAAAAGTAGGACCACAGGGTCCCTTCGGCCACGCTGTTTTCGTTGGATAGGCCGACTTCGGTATTCGACAGAAGGAAGACTTTTCGGGTGATGTCTTCATAACCGCCGCCGTCGGTGACGGTATTCTTTGCGACGCGGATCACGGCGTCCAGGATAGCGTTCCGGAAGTCCGCTTCGAAGTTGGACAGGAATCCGGCTTCGGTGTCGTATTCGTTGTAGTTGCTCCACACGTTGGCGTTGCTCGGCGGTGCGTCGTAGCTGTGACGTGCGGAATACCAGGACGCGGTCTGACTGTTCAACCACTGGTCAATATTAGACTGGGAATAGCGGTTGTTTCCGTAGCTTCGGCGGTCACCGTTCGTGTTCGAAGGTTCCTTCGCGTCAAAGCATTTCAGGGTGATCATTTTCTCGGCTACCAGGCCCGTTCGGCCGTTGGCTGTGTCCTGGGTTCCCACGATCCACCTGATCACTTTCCCGTTGTATTTTGTGTTCGTCGACTTGACGACGCTTCCAACGGGCAAAGCGGATAGTAATTTTGCCATAGGTTAATCCCTCCAATTCATTCTTGAACAGGTTGAAGAACAGGTCGTCCGTCTTCCTGATCAAGTGGTAACTGTTGCCGTGTTCGGCGTGGCCGGTCCACGAAGAATAGGATTGAAGTATCGTTTCAAAGTCGATCCGGCCTTCGTCCAGAAGGTGGCGGTATTTCTTCAATTTCCTTCGGATTCGGTTCTTGCTTTCACGGCGGACTTTTCTGACGACCTTTCCGGTGTCGGTCAGATAGGTCCTGAATCCCAGGAAGTCGATTCCCTGGGTTAAGGGGAAAATAGCCGTCTTTTGATTCAATTCCAGTCCTAAAGGGACCAGATACTTCTTGATTTCTTCCAGACAATAACGAAGATAGTCCTTGTCAGGGTGAATCAAATAGAAGTCGTCCATGTAGCGGCCGTACATTTTGATTCCCAGACGTTCCTTGATCATGTGATCCATTCCGGACAGGTACAGAACGGCGAACCACTGTGAAGTATGGTTTCCGATCGGGATTCCTGGTCCTTCGGTGGAATCTATGATCATATCCAGAAGCCACAAGACGTCGCGGTCTTTGATAAGCCGGCGAAGCTGTTCTTTCAGAACGTCGTGATTGATACTGTAAAAATACTTTCGAATATCGCATTTCAGGACCCAGCCGTCCGCCCCGTTCTGTCGGTAGTACCTCGACATGAAATATTTCAGGCGGTCAAGTCCGAAGTGCGTTCCTTTGCCTTTCTGGCTTGCGTAGTTGTCGTATATGAAAGTTTTTGAAAGGTACGGTTCCAGGACATTATCGCAAAGACTGTGCTGAACGATTTTGTCGCGGAAGCTGTTATACATGATCAGCCGTTCCTTCGGTTCTTTCACAATGAAGCAGTTATAAGGCGACAGGCGGTATTTGTGGGCTGATAACATGAAATGAACGAACATAAGGTTTTCAAGGACGTTCACTTCGTATTTGCAGACCGCATATTTCCACCGTTTACCTTTGCGCGCTTCTGTATACGATTGATATAGACTGTTAAAGTCGATCACCTTCGCGAAGTCAGAAAGATTCAATGTCTGGTCTTCGCTCAAAATAAAAATCCTCCTTGACGCTTACAGTCCGGCCGTCACAGTAGGAAGGCCATTCGTCGTCAATCTTGTGTTTACCGTGGCCTTTCCGGCACTTCGGAAGGAAATGACCTCCTTTGTTGGGGTACTCTGTTTTCAGGTTCTTCGCCTTACTCGGTCGCGTTTTCCACCAAATCCGGCCGAACGCCATTGTTGCCATTGTACGCGTTGTTGTTGTTCAGACTGCCGTCCGTGTTGACATTGCGCGCATTGTTCGCGTTGCTGGCGTTCGGGGTAACAGGTCATTCCCTAAATATCATTACACGCTTTCCGGTATAGGGTCCGACGGGGCGATCGCTTCGGCGGTGTCCTGTTCGGCCTTGTACCATTTCGCGGTCATGAACTTAACGTCCAGGGTCAACTTCGTCCAATAGTCAAAGGTGTCCTTGTCGATATAGGTTCGCTTCTTCGATAATTCGATCATGTGAAGCAGTTTCTTACACTCGGTCAAGGCGGTCCTTTGCAGACGAAGCCGTTCTGTCCGGTCCGCTTCTGTGCGGATCGGAAATATTTCGTTTGCTTCCAGTAGGTCGTCATATATGGCCGTGACGTGGCCCTGAATCTTGTTTGTGATCGAAAAACGGACGCGCTTCGGAAAGCGTTTCGCGTTGTCGGTCAGGTCCAGGGTGTAGTCGATCAGCCTTTCGGCCGCTGGAAGAACGTGAAGCGGACTGTCATTTTTATTCGAAGTCCGCTGGTAGTTTCTTCTTGTTCCCATAGATGCACCTTCGCTTTCGGATATTTTCGACGGTTTCCGGATCGCCGGAATAGTCGAAGCCATAATCACGAAGGACGACAGTTTCTTCCTGTCCTTCGTAGGTTACGCCACACAGGACCACGCTGTCGCCCTCACAGCGGCCACAGACGGGCTGAATTTCCGTGAATAGGTTCGATATAAGGCAAGACGTTTCCGACGGTGTGGCGCCGATTCTGGTCATAAATAAAGACGGTTCAGGGATTGATCCAGAATACCTTCCGGAATTCCTGTTCCGTCGTAGCCTTTCCAGTATTGAAGCTGTGCAGAAACGAAAGTGTGTGTGACGGTTGTTCCGGTGAATCCGGTGTTCAACTGTTCAAGGATCGACTGAATATCGTTGTCCTGGCGTCGCTGAACCTGTTCCGTGGTTTCGCCGGTCGTTTCGTTGATCGTTGTCGCGGCCTGGGTATGAAGCACAGGCGCGGCGTATGCGGTCATTTGCGCGGTTGTCACGAAGGAACCGACGCCCACCTGGACAGATACGGCCGCCGCTTCCTGGTTGGTGATAAAGACGGCCAGGTCGTGAATATGGACCGTGTCGGCGTCTTCTTCAAAGGTTGTCGCCGGAAGGACGTTGTCGCTGTCTTCGCCGTCAAGCCAGCCATAACAGAAAAGAATTTCGTTTCCGCTGATGTCCAGGCCGAAGACGCCGATTTCCCTGATCCAGACATTCGCTTCCAGACCTTCGTTCGTCACCTGTACCGGAATTTGCATGATCGAAGGCGAACCTTCGACCAGTTCCTTTTCGGACAGGCTGGCGCTGACGTTTTCCGCGTTTACAAGATCGGTCAATGTATTCGGGCTGACCTGGGCGACGCCGCTTCCGGCGGCCGCGCGTGTCAGTATCAATTTTTGTCCGGACGCGATAAGGGCCGTTAGGGCTTCACTTCCGCCGTCCGTGACAATGGACTTGAATTTTGCCATTCGTTTTTCCTCCTTACGTTGCCGGCGTGTATTTGTGCCGGTTCATTGTAGCCATAGCGGAACAGGCGGCCGTTTTGGCCGGCTGATCATCTTGTGGAATATCCGTCCGCAAGCGAAGAACCAGATTCGCCGGAATCATTTGTCCTAGGGTCGCCGCCAGGGCGTCGCGCTGGGCGTAGCCTTCCAGGCGGATTCTGATATATAGATCGTAGGCGTTTTCGTTTAGGGTGACTGTGAAGTCTTCGCTGACCGTTGCAAGGTATTTCAAAAGTGTCCTGTAAGTATAGGGAAGCTGATCCAGGTACTTAATCAGGATTCGGTCGCGGCGGTCCTGTAATGTGTCCCCAGGCTCCACAGAAAGCCCCAGAATCTTTTCCCAGCGTTCGCACCCATATTCGGATAGGGACACCAGAAAGAAGTCGTCAGCGGCCGATTTTACGTCACTGACGACCTTTTCGAATTCAGGTTGTTCCGCGTTGGCGATCTGCTGAAATTCGATCAGTTCTTGCAGACAGCGCGGCCAGTATTCTTTAAGAACCATTTGTCACCACCCCCAGAACCGGAATCGCATTTGAAGCCAGGGAAATATTCTGTGTTCCGCCGTTGATTTTGGTTCCGGTGATGTCGATCACGCCTTCGACGTTCAGGACCTTTGTTTCGATCTGGCTGACGCGGACGACAAGGTTTTCTTGTTCGTCCCAGGTTTTGGTCAGGCTGTCAAAGTAGTCCTGAATAGCTTTCTTCACAGACGTTTCGACGGTCGACCAGGTGGCCGAACCGGAAAAAGTCAGCGTGAAAGACACGTTGATCGTGGTTCCGGTCACGCCTTCGACCGTGACGACGTGTCCGATCGGGGCGATACCGTCGCCGACGCCCTGGTTCTGAACCGGATCGACGGCCGTCTGAACGCTGTTGACAAGGTCGGAAGAAGGGATTCCCCAGTCGCTATTTACAAAGACGATCTTCACGGTTCCGCCGCCATTCCATACAGGAAACACTTTGACGGCGCCGACACCTTGAAGAAGTTCGACCTTTGTTTTATAGTCGGCTTTGTTTCCGCCGTATGCCTGGGCCTGTAAGCTGTCCATATAGCGGTCAAGAAGGTCTTCGTCACTTTCTTCGTCTTCGCCATTGATCAGAATGTCCGCAAGTCTGGCCGCGCCCAGTCCTTCAACGTAGTCGATCGGGAAAAGGTTCCCCTGGTACTGGTTGCCGGCCGCGCCTGGCGTTTCACACAGAAGGCGAAACTGTCCGGTTGCGATCTTTTCGGTGACGGTATAGTTCAGATTGTCACCGGAAAAACGCGTTCCGATCGGTACGTCCATAGCGGCACCGTTTCCGTCTTCAAAATAGCCCTTTCGAATTGCGGCGGTTGCCGGTGTTCGGAAGATACTTCTTTCGCGGACTTTTTTTGTCAGGTCGTCGCCGGATTCCGTATCGGGAAAAGCGCGGTCCATAAGGTAGGCCAGTTCGATATACATGATCGCCAGTTCGGCCGCCGCCGGCGCGATTGCGTCATATACGACGGAACCTTCGCGTTTGTCGATAGAAGAAGACACACGGTCCAGACAGCGGTCCATAATGTTTTCGAAGGTCATATCCTCATACATTCGCGTTCACCTCGCTTTCAATAGGTATTTCGCCGAAGATAGTTTCGGCCGTGAACTTCACGGAAGCGGTTCTTTTGTCAATCTGGGCCACTTCGAAGTCTGTGACGTCGGTGATCCGGCTGTCAGCCAGAAGGGCTTCGCGAATTACACGTTTTATTTCACTTGCAAACACTTGATAACTTTTCCCGACAACGGCGTTCAGTTCGATTCCGTAATTCCAGGAATAGATCAGGTATTCGAAGCGTTCTGTTTGCAGTATTTTGTAAATGGCCTGTTTCATGGCTTCCGTTTCATCACAAAAGCCACCGACGCGGTCGGCGTCGAAGTCGATTTTGAATGTTCTTGTTGGCGCTTCGGCGGCGGTTTGAACCTCCACGTCTTCGCCGATCGTTACGTTTAACGCGTTCGGTATCATAAAATCACACCCTTCCCAGGACAAGGAACGCCTGTCCGCCAGCATTTCGCAGAAGGACCACTTTGTCACCGACGGCCAGACCGTAATAATATTCGGACTTTGCGTCGGTGTTGGTCTGGTAGTTGCCTTTCAAGGTGTGGGAATGTGCCGCGAAGGACGCGTCGCCGCTTCCGCCTGATTTTTCTTCGGTGGAAGGGCTACCCTTGACGCCGGTGTGGTAGTGGGTAGGATAGAAGCCGGCCTGGAATTCCTTCATAACCACAATAGCGTCGCCGGATATGTCGAACCGGTTGTCGACGCGGATCGTCAAGGGCGACGTCTTCGTCACGGAACCGAACAGAAAAGCGGTCGGCATACCGGCGTCGTTAGTCGCTTGTGCGACTTGTTTCATAGTTTCAAGAAGTCCCATATTACACCACCTTTAATTTCAAGGACATTGTTTCTTTCAAAAGGTCGTGCGTGGCTTCTTCGACTATGAAGAAGGATTTCACGCCCACGGCGCCGATCCCGATATACAAGGCGCGGCCGGCTCTGACCGACAGGTCCGCGATTGCGCTGACACTGAAAGACCGCTTCGGTCTGTTATATAGTTCCAGCATTTGTCCGCCGCGTTTCTTGATCTGGGCTTCGTTCATGTCTTCGTCAACCACTTCGTAGTCTTGCAGAATACCCCACAAGGTCATATTTTTAGAATCCTGGAAGATATAAACGTCACGTTTTCCGGTTTTCTTGTTGTCCTTGACCAGTTTGATCTTGTTGTAGGCTTCGGAATCAATTTCTGATTCGTAGGTGAAGCCTGTCGCCAGACTGCCGTCGCCGACAAAAAGGTCCAGCTTCGCCGTTTCGACGTCGGTCAAGGTCAGTTTCCCGAAGTTATCCCACAGGACGAACATTTTCCCTGTATTGATCAGGGTGTAGTCGATAGCCTTCAAGACAATGTCGAAAAGCGTCTGGCCGTCTTCAATCATAGACGGGATAGAATATCCGGTGTTTGCCAGGCTTCCGGTTTTCAATTTGAAGTCTTCGGCGATCTGCTTCAATACCTGGTCCGCACGTTTCCCCTTGAAAACATAGGTGTCCTTGTTTTTCTTCAAATACCAGGTCTGATCGTAAGCCGTGATCTGAACCTGTTCCTTTTCGTTCTGGCTGATTTTTACGACGTAGCCATAAAACAGTCCGGTTTTATCGTCTAACAGGGTGACGATTCCGCCGTGGCTCCACTGTATTTCGTCGTTGACAATGGCGGTCAGTTCCAGGGAAGCAGGGGAACCGGACCGTTTTGTCGACCATTTCGCGCCGCTGACAAGCGTCGTTATATCAAACGCCGCGCCGGTGACGTTATTCTGGTATTGAATACGAATGGCCATTATGGAATCGTGAAAACCTGGCCAGGGTAGATCAGATTCGGGTTCTTTCCGATCGTCCCCTTGTTAGCGTTATAGATTTTTGTATAGTCGCTTCCCTTGCCATAGAATTTCTTCGCGATATTCCACAGGCAGTCGCCTTTTTTGACCGTATAGGTTTTCGATTTCTTTTCAGGCTTTCCGGCTCTGGCCGGTTCCTGGGTTTTCGCCGGTGTGTTCTTCTTTTCCGGAAGAACGATTTTCTTCGGCGACGTGTCTTTCCATTCGTACAGTTTGATCGTATAGTACAGGTCGCCCAGTTCGCCGGACCGTTCTTCGTATTCGAAGGATTCGATTCCCATTCGAATATTACAGTCCAGGTCGGTTCCCGTTATCAGGAAGCGGACCGGCGTTTTGCTGTCCCTGGCTTTCTGGATTGCCTGAATAATAGAAATAGGGTCCCGAACCTGTCCGGTAGTGTACGGCGCGGAATCGGCCGGAAAGAAACTTTCCCAGGACAGAATCCGAAGGCCCTTTTTGCGTAAAAGAAGGACTTCGCCCAGGTCAAGCACTGTCACGCGCTCATTTTTCCCAGGCGAAGACACGTTCAGTTTCGCTGGAAGGACGGGAATGTTGATTTCCCGTCCACCGACGATCAGTGTCATTCGGTAGTTGCTCATTAGTTATACACTCCTTCCGCCGCCGCTGTGAATTCGTCTTCCAGCTTGCTTTCGATTCGTTCGACGACTTCGTCGACGTCGACCTTTTCGCTGATCTGGGCTTCGACAGCCACAGTCGGCGTCAAGGTGACGAAGTTCTGGACATAGCGCATTTCGGCCACGTCGCGAAGGAATTTCAGGTCTTCATCGGCGATATTTACGTCGCTGTCAATCTTTCCGACCGATCCCACAGAATCGACTTTCCCGACGTCGTTTGTCCCGTCGACATTCCAGTCCGTGGCGCCGACGTCAGACTTCGCCTGTGCGGCTTCCGCTTTGGCGTTGGCGTAGGTCTTAGACAGTGCGGCCGTAGCGTCAGCAAGTTCTTTCTTCGCCGCCGAATAAGTGGCGTCACGCTGGGCCTGTGCGGCCTTGATGTCCGATTCGTACTTGTTCAAGGCGTCGGCTCTGGCTTGCTTCGCGGCTTCGTTTTCTGCCTTTGCTGTCGTGGCGAAGGTTACTTGTTCGACCGCGTCAATGCTGACACCAGGAATCTTGTTCAGTAAGCCGATAAACTTGTTTATGATGTCGATCGCGCCGTTGACCATATTTTGAAGGATTGTCAGGACGTTTACTTTCATATCGCCCATATATCCGGCTATGGCCACGCCGGCCCTTTGCCAGCATAGTTTCAGCTTGTCAATCAGGTTCGCGATCCAGTTATAGGTTGCAAAGAACGCCACCTTCAAGGCCGCCCAGGCGACCACAAGGGCCGCTTTGCAGATTTCCCAGGCGTTTTTCACGCCACCGACAGCCTGAATCATTCTGTAAAGCGCGGCGACGACAACGCCGACCGCAAGGGCGATCCAGAAAAGCGGATTCGTCAAAAGCGTCGTAAAGAAAGCCTTCGCGGCTCCGTCAGCGATCCAGGTTGCGGCCGTCTGGATTCCCAGCGCCACAGCATAGGCAAGGGCGGCACTGGCCAGGCCCCAGAAGATCGGGGCGATAGTGGACCAGTTGTCATAAATCCATTGTGCGCCGGAACCGATCGCCTGAATAACAGGCGTAAAGGCTTCCAGGGCGATATTTTTCGCGATTGTCCAGACCTGGGCGAAGGTCATAGGCATAGCTTCAAACTTCGCGTTGATTTCGTCAGCAGACGCCAGCATGGCATTTTTGACGATCGTCGAAGTGATCTGACCGTCGGCGGCCATATCGCGAATTTTGCCGATAGGTACGTCAAGATAGTCCGCAATCGTCTGAATGATTGTCGGCGCCTGTTCGAAGACGCTGTTCAATTCTTCACCACGAAGGACACCGGAAGACATGGCCTGTGTAAGCTGTAACATAGCCGCGTCGATACCGGCGGCCGAAGTGCCGGCGATCGTGAACTGTTTATTGATCAATTCTGTAAACTTGATCAGTTCGTCGTTGTTTGAAAAGGCGTCCTTTGCCATGATACCCATTTTCGAAACGGCGTCAGCCGTTGTCTGATAGGCGGCGCGGGACCGGTTGGCGGATTTCATAATCATAGACTGTAATTCGTCCGTGGTTTGAAGTCCGTCGTTCATTATGTCCAGTCTGGCCCTGGTCGACGTCATACTGTCCGCAAGTTCGATCACCTTTTGGACACTGATCGCCGCCAGGGCTGAACCAATAGCCTTTTTTACAAGGCCCCAGGCGGAAGCAACCTTTCGGGCGCCTTCCTCTGACTGGCGCTGTCGATTGTTGAAATTATCAACCTGGCCGGAAGCGCGACCGGCGGCCGAAGCCGCCCTGTCAAAGTTGGCCCCAGGGTTCACCTGGTCCGACAGTGCGTCCGTGGTTTCCAGGGCGCGGTTTGTCCTCGATACTGCCTGAAAGATTCGGTTCAGCTTCGAAGTCATACCGTCGCGAATGGTCATTTGTGTAGCGACACCGGCCACGGTTCATCACCTTCCTTTCTTGCCTTTCCGTTTCGCTTTTTGCGCTTCTTTCTTTTCCTTTTCGATTTGAAGGTCAATCGAAGCATAAATAAAAGCCCGTTCCCGAAGGGGAAGGGCTACAAGTGTACTGGGAAGGATTTTCAACCGGTGCAAGGCGTAATGTGCGTAGACAGCTTCGCCGTCCGCGTCAGCGTCCACACCTCCACCGGTGATTAGTTTTTTGCTTCTTCGCGAAGGTCGTTCACGTCGTCAGAAAAGCCGTTGACTTCCTGGACACCCAGAAGAAGATCGACGAACTGGCCAGGCTTCAAAAGGACGTCGATCAAGGATTCGGCGCCCATGACACCGAATTTCGCTTGAAGTTCCGCGTCTTTGAAGTTCGGGTCCACACAGCACGCGATCACAAGACGGTTATTGTAAAGGTCCTGATCCGTTTCCGTGGTCTTCTGGTGTGTCTTCTTGTCGAAGGTGATTTTCTGGCAAGACTTACGAATGGCCTTGTTTTCGCCTTCGGTGATCGACTTAATCGTGAAAGGAACAGGGAAGCCGCTGACCGCGACTTCCGCTGTTGCCTGAATGTCGTCCTGGTTGGACATAAGGAATTCCTGTAATTTACCCATTTTGTTTTCCTCCTTTGATAGCTTAGAACTTCGTGAACGGTGTCAGAATGTCGAAGTCTTCGAAAGTGAAGTCGGCGTCTTCGTCCAGGGCATCGTCGGAATCGCCGTCCAGTTTCGCAAGGACGACAGAATCCAGATTGCAGTCCATAAGAAGAACCGTCTGTTTTCCGGCCGAAGATTCCTGGTCGTCATTCTCGACCACCATATCGAAGTAAACGTCCTTTCCGGTTTCCTTCCACTGGCGAAGCATTTCGCGGAAAAGCGGCGTCATATAGTAAAGCGTCATGGAACCGCTACCGTTCGCGCCGGTTGTCTTGTGGCCGGTCATACGCTTTCCGATCGCCTTGATTTCGGACTTGCTCTTTTCGACGTTCGCTTCGATCGTCTTCGCGTAGAACAGTTCTTCATTGTTGCCATTGATTTTCGCATAGGCGCGGCCTTCCTTGCCGGAAATGGTATCAGGTGCGTTCAAAGTTTTCATTGTCTGTCACCCCTTTCTTAGTTTACGACGACAGTCATATAAAGTTTTTCCATGCTGTCGTTCGGCTGTAAAGCGCAGTCGACCGCGACGTCGCGTTTTCCGTCGCCCTGGTTGACAGTGATGTCGTCGGACTTGAAGTTGCTGATTGCGTCGATCGACTGATACTGATTTGCAAGCGCCACAAGGTCAGCCTTGAAAAGCTGTCGGCCCGTGTCGCTGTTGGTTACAAGACCGATATAGGATTCGCCGAAGATTCGGGCGACGTCATTCGCCCAGCCGTCCATAACACGGACAACGCGGTTAGACGTCCAGTCGGAAGACATATTCTGGCCGATTGTAACAAGGCTGTTGATGTCCGTCAGGACACGGGCTTTTCCGTTGTCGGCGTAGAATGTGAATTCGCCGGCCTTGATAGCGGCTTCGAACTGGGACTTCGTATATTTAATATCGACGTCCACAGCGTCGTCATAGGCCGTATTTGTCAGGGATTCGTTCACTTCCGCACCGGCAGAAGCACCAGTCACCCAGGCGACGGCCTTGTCGCCGGTCAATGTGGTTCCGTTGGCCAGGATAACGCCATTCTTGACGTTGATCAGGCCCATATTGTCGCCGTCGTAGTCATAAAGGACGCCGACGATCTTTCTTCCTTCGTCGTCACGAAGACGCTTCACAAAGGCGCCATAAAGGGCCTTGACGTCGGTATTCGTGCCAGGATAGCCGATCACATTGAAGGATTCGACTTCGAAGGCGTTTAGGGCGGCCGTGTGCTTTGCGGCGTTGACAGTGGCGTTCATTCCACCGGTCAAGGCGGTTGCAGTTGCGGCCGTAAGAGTTGCCGCCGTTCCGAAGGTTACGAAGTCATTCGCTACCAGGGAAGCGGCGCCGCCGGATTTTGCGACGGTCTGGCTATCCATAACCACGCCGTCAAGATAGGTCACGACGTCGACCTTTGTCGCGTCGTCGACGTTGGTGATCACGGCGACCATGATGTCGTTTCCGTGTGTGCCACCATATTTCGCGGTGACAGTCATTCCGCCGACAGTTGCGCTGGCCTTCGTGCCGCCGCCGTTTACGCGATAGATCAGAAGGGACTTCGCGCGTTTCAGTGCTTCGCGGACAAGAAGAATATTCGCGTCGGTAGGATCGTAACCGAAGACTTTCAAGCTGGTCGCGTTGAAGTCGGTTGCGGTCATAGTGAAGACCTTGTCGTCAGGTCCCCAGTTAAGTTCAAGGGGAAGGGCGGCGACGCCACGGCTTCCCATTTTGGCGTTGGTTCCCATGCTTACGAAGTTAATGTAAGCGCCAGGAAGAATTTTGTTCTGTACTGTAAAAGTACCACCACCAATAGGCATAGGTTACACCTTCCTTTCAAGAAATTCGGTCACAAGCTGGATCGCCTGTTCCCGTGTATACTGCTGACCGTCTTTCAGGATTGCCGCCACGGCGTCCCTGGGAAGGCCCAGCGTTTCGGATTTGACCAGTTGTTCTTTGCTGAAAGTAGGTTCCGCCTGGTCAACGGAATCAGCCTTTTTCTTTGTTGCCATTATTCGATTACCTCCGATCTGATTGTGTTGTCCTGGTCCAGATAATACATAGTCGGAATCACTTCCGGCGTGATCACAAAGTAGAAGTCCGCGTCAAAAAGAAACTGATAGACGCGGCTGTCGTCGTCCTTTCTGGCCGTGACGTTCGTCAGGCGAACCAGTCGGGAACGGCTTTCTGTTTCGACCACAGTCAGGGTTTCGAATTCGTCCAGCATTTTTTCGGACCATTCGTTGAAGTCAAGGTTATCCTTCGACGCCAGGAAATAAAGAACTTCAATCTGGACATGGCGCCGCCGGCGCCGATCCAGTTTCTTTTCCTGTGTCGCTTCGATAATTCCGACGAAGAAATTCCCGTCAGAATCCTTCGGGATTTCGTTGACGAATACGTGTCGATCGGGCCACAGGCCGACAAGTTTTTCGGCGACAGCTTCAAGGAAGTTGTTCAGTGTCATTCTGTGCCACCTCCATTCATGCGTTGACGAATGATCCGGTCCATTTTCCGGTTCAGTCGTGCCGCCTGGGTTGTCTTCGTGCGTCTTATAGCGCGCCGAAGGGTGAAATGACCGCGAACATAGCCGCCAGCCGGTCCGACGTACATTCCGCCGTCACGGTCGTTTCTCTGGTACTTGAAGGAATTCCCTTCCCAGTGGCCAGGAACGAAGTGACTTCGGAAGCCGTATTCAAGCGGCTTCGCATAGTCAAGATTGTTGAAGACGTCGATTTTGTACGAATTACCGGCGCGGATCGCCTTTGTTCCGCTTTTGAAGTTGCGTCGATAGTCGCCAGTGTTTACAATATTTTCTTCCTTGCAGATTTTACGGGCCTGGTCGCGCGCGTAGCGTCCTTCGTCGACGGCCAGGCTGTCCATTATTTCAGGAATGTCGTCTTTCAACGCCTGAATCTGATTCTGGAAGGCCATAAGTTCAGAATTGTCCACGCTCACGCCAGGTCACCGTCCTTTACTTTGATTTCTTGATGTGTCGCATAGACGGAAGGGCGGCCGATCACTTCGAAGGTCAGGTTTCGACCACTGGAAGGATCGTCACGTCCGAACCGTTTTACGACGATTGTGTCACCAGGAAGGACCAGAAGGTCCGGACTGGCGAAAATGACAGCGTCATAATCGACGTTGTTCTGTGCGTCCGTCTGTCTGCTATTGTCTGAACCTGTATACGATAGCGCGCAAATGATACCGTCATAAATCACAGAAGGGAAAGACGCTGAAATGTTGTTTTTCCCTCTCTGTGACGTTGTACGGCTCACGGTGGCGGTGTCTTCATAGGTCATTTCGATCGCGGCGCGCTCTGTGCTTGCGTTTCCGAAGGCCATAGAATCACCACCTTACTTTTCGATACTCATTCAGGACAGTCTTCCACCCGAAGAATTCGCCGTTATCGGCGCCCAGGTTGAAGGTGTTCGCCGATCCAGACGATCCGGAACCTGTGGCGAATGTGGTTTGAACGTCACCACGCTTCACAGAAGCCACAGGGCCGGTCGTGGCCGAAGAATTCCCCAGGCCGGCCGACTTGTAATAGCTGACACACATGACGACCAGGACGTTTTCCAGGTCTTCCGGAAGGGTGTCCCAGTTGATGTAACGAAGGACCATTTTTTCGACGGTCTGGATCACATATTCCAGGATCGCGTCATGGTCTTCCGTCTGAACCCCCAGAAGGGCCTTGACCTTCGAAAGACGGCTGTCGCTCGACATAAGGGTTCGAAGAACCGTCGCGCGTTCCGCGTCGGTTAGGCCTTCCAGGGAAGATAGAATTTGATTCAGCATGATTACACCACCTTTCGGCGGTCCCGATTATTCACCCTTCGCGGCTTCGATCAGTTCGACGATCTGGGCCTTTGTGGCGCCGTCAGGAACCGCGATTCCGGCGTCCTGGGCGACTTTCAGAAGTTCGTCCTTGTTCATCTTGGACAAAGGCTTTTCGTCGCCCTGTGCGGCGTTCTGGCCGTCGTAGGGTTCGAAGTCGGGGTTCTTCTGAAGCTGTTCGACGACCATGTCGGACTTCGGTTCCAGGATTACGCCGGTATGCTTATTTTTGAACTTCATTGTGCTTCCCTCCTTGTGAATATGATCCTGGCCGGATTACGCCTTCGCGTAGTGGAAGATCAGGTCAGGGGTCAGCGCCTTCGTGCCGTAGTCGTAGAACATAGACACGCCGTAGTCGTTGGACAGAGGAATCTTTTCAGGCTCCTTGTAAGGATAGATCACGGCCGGCTGTGCGATAGCGCCGTCGATCATAATGATCGCGTTAGTGCCGGAAGGAACAAAGACGGAAGAATAGCAACGGACGCCGTGGAAGATTGCGAAGTCTTCGGCCGCGCTGTCCACGTTTGCGTTCTGAACATTCTTGTCCAGGTAGTTTCTGATCTTGCCGTAGAAGGAAGGATCGCACACCAGGCGCATGATGTTACGGGGAACGCCGCGAACGTAGTCGTTCTTCACGGTTTCCAGGGTCTGAATGAAGGCTTCGACAATAGCTTCCACGTCAGTTTCAACAGTTTCGAAGGCAGTACCTTCGCTGACCGCGCACTGGAAGAAAGCAGTGTCGAATTCTGCCGCCACGGTGTCGACATGGTTGTCGGCGCGTCTGGCCATGATGTTACCCACGCCGAAAGTATCAAGGTCGAACTTTGCGGCTTCCTCCACGATCTCCTTGTGGGTGTTCAGGTTGACAGTGGTAGGGGGAACAGTGATCGCGCTACCCTTGCCGGCGGCTCTTGCAGTGCCGTAGTCCTGGGAAACGCTGTTCTTGAATCTCTTATACTCGACGGAACCGCTTGCCGGATTGCCGGTATAAGACTGGGACTTCAGACCGGACGCCAGGGTGTCCTTCTGAATGTTGCCGATCACAAGACCGGAAAGTTCCGCAAGGTCAACCTTCGTGGAACCAGTCTGGATCAGGGAAATAGCTTTTGTTCTTGCCATTGTAAATCATTCCTTTCAAATTTATTTTGTGATTGGTTACAGGACGACAGGGCCGTCCACTCTTGCGGCCGGCGCGCCAGGGGCGCCAGGTTCGGCCGGTTTGGCTCCCTTGATGTCAGGGGCGCCAGGTTTCGCCGGCTCTGTAAACAGATAAGACTTCGATTCCTTGATAGGCTTCAGAAGCGGATCAAGGTCTGTTTTCAGGTTGCCGGTGTCGTCGACGTCGATCTTGTCCAGGTCCAGAAGGCCGATAATGTCCGAAGGGTCGTGAACCTTTCCGTTCAGGGCCATTCGAAGGGCGGCGTTCTTGCTGATCTTCTTGATTTCGGCGTCGTGTGTGGCCTGAAGGTTCGCGATCGTGGTCTGGGCGTTCTTCACGTCGTCGGCGATTTTGGCCGGATCGCCGGTTCCACCGATAGCCTTCAGCGCTTCGGCGGCGGCCTTCAGGGCGTTTTCTGCGCTCGTTTTGCCGCTGTTCGCGCCGTTGTACTTATCGGCCGGAACGAAACTTCCGTCGTTTCCGATTACCAGATCGACGTCCTTTCCGTCTTTGCCTTTGCCTTTCAGGGCGGCTTCGACCTGGGCGGACAGTTCGTCGCCCAACAGGGACTTAATACCTTCAATGATCATGGGAACTCCTTTCACCGCTGTCTTTTCCGTGACTTTCACACGCTTTGCGGTTCCGTCTGTTCGCCGGACGGTTACGGCTTGAATTATATGAAAAAGACGCCACCTTGAAGGGTGACGCCTTAATCAACAGAAAAAGGGCATAATAAAACGCCGGCCTGTCGGTCGACGTCTTATTCGGGGTGATATTTGCATTTGATACAGGTTTCCTTCTTCTTGTCGTCGAATTCCTCCGGCTTCAAGTCTTCAGGAAGGAACCTGTCGGGGGTTGTACCTTCGGCGACCATAGAAATATCGAAACATTCGTCGCCGGTGACCTGTCTTTGACAGATCGGACAGAACACGGTCTTATTTTCCATTGTTCAATTCCTCCATAACCTTTTTGGTTTTCGGGTCGAATTCGTCTTTCTTGAAGGCGGTTCGGATCACCGGTTCACTGGTCTTCACATAGGCGGCGCCAGACTGTGAATAGTAATTGACGAAGGTTTCGCCGGTCCAGTGGCGGCGCTTCAGGGAAAAGACGGCGTCTTCTATGAACGACCGCGCTTCTTCCAGGGTGACGCCGTGGTTTCGTTCGGCTATGTGGCCGACGTCCAGGGACAGGGTGGAAACGTCCACCTTCACCGGTGGGACCCTGACAGTTCCGTAAAGGCCGGAATTCTTGACGATCTTATAGACGCCGAAGTCAGCCTTCGTCGCTTCAGGAACGCGGCCCTTGTAGGAATAGAATGACTTCGTTTCGGCCCAGGCTTCCGGCTGACTGTATTTCATAGCCTGGAAGGCTGTGAAGCTGTCAGGGGCGTCAGCGCCCAGGCGGTCGACGTATGAATCATACTGTTCCAGGTCCGCCTTTTTATTATACAGCTTCTTTCGCTCGATTTCAACGGACCCCTGGCCATTCCTGGCCACCTGTCGATCATACCATTCCTGATAGGTGGTAGCCTTCGGCATGGGTTCACCGGAATTGAACCAGTCCAGGGCGTCTTCTGGGTCATGCTCGATCGTAGTACAGCGATCGTTCGGGTGCATAGGCGGATAATTGACGCCAGGTTTCGCGTCTTTGACCTTGAAGACCTTTCCGTCCAGGGCGCCGCACGTTTCACAGGTTCGCGCGTCCAGTGTGGCCATGTATTCATATTCTTCGACGCCGGCTTCGTTATAGGCGGACCTGTCGGCTTCGCTGTGAATGTGGGTTGTTTCCGTCCGGATCAACCGTTCAGCGTTCTTGTAGGACTGGCCCATTTTGGCGGATAGGGCGGAAGACATGGTTCCGACACTCTTTCCCTGAATCAGTCCCTGGGTGATTATTTCCCTGGTATTGAAGACAAGGGCCTGTTTGTTTTGCCACAGGCGATCGGAAAACATGGCGCCGGACCAGGGATAAGAAACGGCCTGTTCGATAGTTGAAAAGTCGATCTTCGCGATTTCGTTGAAGAATCCGGCCCTGGATTGAATATCATAGCATTTTTTATAATACCCTTCGACGAACATATCCCCGAATTCTTCCTTCATCTGGGCGACGCCTTTGTCAAAAAGGTCGTTCAGAATCAGGTCGATCTGGCCCTGTAAGGCTTCCAGACGGGAAATAGAACTGTTTGCCGATAAGGCGTCAAGCTGTGCAGTCAGAAGCGCCCTTGTGTGGGCGTCTGTGGTCTGGGCGATCTGGGCGACGTATGCGTCCAGGCTTGCCTTCCATTCCTGGAATTCATTCCGGTTCAGAAGGCGGACGGCCTGATCGTATGTAAGGCCATACTTTCCGGCGTATTTCGAATAGAACCCGTCGATTTCACGGCGGATCGCCTTCGCGGCCGTTTCGTATTCCTGGAACATTTTCGCCGAAAGACCGGCGCCGCGAAGATAGGCTTCATTCTCACGCTGTAAGGCGCGCGCGGCCCAGTATTCTTTATTCCTCATTTACGCCACCACCATTCAGGCCGGCGCCATTGTCGCCGCCTTCCTGGCTGTCGTCGGCGCCCATAGCGTGATTGAAAAGGCCGTCGCCGTATTCTTCCATAGCGGCTTTCTTTTCTTCGTCGATTCTGGCCAGTTCTTCGTCGACGTCTGTGACCCACGGGTGATTTTGAAGGATCGTCCGCTTCGACAGAAGGCCGTTGCTGTTTACGGCGTTGTTGATTATGTCTGTTTCGTTGACCGGAAGGTCCATATTGAAGACAATATCGAATTCTTCGTTCGTGAAGTCGCCCTGGCCAGTGATCTGGAAGTAAACATCAATGAACAGTTTCAGACGCCGGAAGGTGTCTTTCAGTTCCGTTCCCAGGGAATCACAGTCGGCGTCAAGGTCCATATATCGGAAATTGATCGCCGTTCCGCTGGCGTTCCCCAGGTCAGGGTCCTTTGTATCGACAGCGGCCGCAAAGTCGAACAGATCGCGGCGCTGTTTGTCCAGGAAGGCCATGACAGCGTCGATATTTAGGTCGGCCTGTAATTTATCCACGCCACCGTCAGACGTGACCTTGATCGCCATGTGTTCTTTTAGGTCTTTCAAGAATTCGGCCAGGTCTTGTCCGCCATAGTTACGAAGAATATAGATAAACTTCGCCACGTCGCGAAGAACGTCGGAAGTGACGGACGTCTGCCAGTTGATGTCGTCGATCAGGTCCTTAATATAATAGCAAAGGGGAAGTTCTTCTTCGTTGTATTTCAGCCAGGCGATCGGACACTCTTCCCAGTTGTACGGATTATTGTCAACGACGAAGTGTGGTTCCGTATAGTCAGACGCTTCGTCGCCGTGTTCTTTGTCGACATAGAAGTTTCCGGCGCCGGTTCCGGCGAAGGCGTCCGTCTTGAACCATTTCACACCACCAGGCCACCAGAATTCGGCGTGTGTGATTATGTGTTTCCTGGTTCCGATATAAATGACCTGGTCATAAAATCGAATAAAGGCGTCCAGTTCCGTTCGTTCAGCGTCGCGCCACAAAGGGACAAGTTCGGTCGAAGGAATACGCATAAATGCCAGTTTCCCGTCCCTGAAATAGGGCTGAATCCAGGCAATACCGGACTTGATCGCGCCTTTTCCCAGGGATTTGATCTTCCGACGGAAGGTCTGGTCGAAGACTTTCGTCAAGGCTTCGCCGTATGCGCTGTTTTTGGTGTCGACTGTCCAGGGCTTCGACAGAAGGTAGTTCGCTTTCTGGTCGACAAGTTTCTTCAAGATCGGGTGTTCGATCTTCGTGTTTGAACGGTTCGCAACGTCAACCGTCTTTCGCTGGACGTCGCTTCGGTTCCTGTAATAGGATTCAGCTTCAAGCATGATCGCGTATTCAGGGGACGCCTTGAATTCGCGTATTTCTTCGCTGACGATCTGGGCCAGCGTCATTGTAGCTTTTTCGGGGTCGGACAGAATCATATTGATCCGGTCCATAACAGATAATTCGGCCATTTTTTACACCTCACTTCAATACTTCGATAGAAGAACCACGACGAAGACGTTCGACCGAATAGCGAAGGGCGGCCATAGCGTCGTCCATAAATTCGACCGGTTCGTCTATGTAAAGACCGGACGTCGGGTCCTTTTTCCATTTCCATTGTTGGACTTCTTTCAGTACATTCACGCATGACGGGTGAATGTGGATTTTCCGGCCTTTCAGCCAGTCGATTTGTGCTTTCACGCTTCCAGGCTCTTTCTTCACAGGGTAGGCGCGGAAGCCAGCCTTTGACCAGGTCTTGATCCTGTCCGGTTCAGCGGAATCGCAGAACATTTCGACACGTTGGTCAACTTTGTTCTGTTTGGCCAGACTGATAATTTCTTCGGTGTCCTTTTCAAAGACATAGATTTCGGAACAGATATACACTTCGCCGTCTTTCCAGCCGACGCCCAGAATGGCGTCCGCGTGGTTATAGCCGAAGTCCTGGCCATAATAGAAGGCATCGAAGTTGTCCTTTCCGGTCTTGAAGTCGTGGACTTCGAAGTTCGTCAGGATCAGGCCGCCCAGTTCGCCCCATTCACCCAGGCCATAGACGCGATAACCTTCGGGGTCTTCTTCCTTGCGTCGCTCCATACGGCGAAAATAGGCTGGGTCTATGAATCGGTTTGTCTTATATGTTGAATGGTGGGCCAGGACGTCGGGATCGGCCTTGTCGAAGTACCGCCCTTTGATCCAGTGCGTCGCGCTGACTGGGTTGAACGTCATTGTTATCTGGTAGTACAGATTCGGATTCAGTTCGTTCAGATTACCACGAAGACGGTCGTCCAGAATGTCGACGTCTTCGGAAAGAAGTTCTGTCGCTTCTTCGCACCATATCCAGACCAGTTTCCCGTTCTTGAAGGTGATCGACTTCACCTTTTCACGCTGTCGCTGATCCTTGACACCGCGAAAAATGATTCTGTTTCCGGTGATCTTACATTCCAGCGCAAGCGGATTCAGATTCACTTTCCAGAAGCGGTCAGCATAGGGACCGAACATTCTGTATATTGCCGCCTGTAATTCGGCGAAGGTACTGTCGCGGTTTGTTTCTTCAATCTTTCGCACGACAAGAAGGTTCGCGCCGGTATAGGCCGGATCGGACAGTTTCGCGATATAGTCCTGGGCGATATTCACAGACTTTCCGGAACCGGCTGAACCTTTCAGAATCCTATATCGGCCGCGCCATTCGTTGACGGGGCGGAAGACAGGGTTAAACTGTGCCGCCGCCTTGAATTCAATCTTCGCCGCCGTAGTCATAATTGATCACCACCGTTACAGGGACATTTGCTTCGGGATTGTCTTTGAACATTCCCAGGTGACGGCCGCAAAGTTCAAGCGCTTTCAGTTTGTCGCATAGTTTGACTTCGCGTTCGATTGCCTGTTCAATGACAGGATCGCCGTTTTCGTCGAAGTCCTTATGTGGGACATATTTGACTTTCATTCCGGCGATAGCCGCCAGATCGTCGTCGCTGGTGTCCGGCTTCACTTCCGCAGTCTGTAAGTCAATGACGTCCTTCGGATTCACGAAGGCGATTCGTCCCAGTTCCCGAAGAACGCGGTCGGCGTTGATTCCGGTTCTTTTGGACCTTTCGGCCATTGCGGTTTCTATGCGCGCGCGAATTTCAGGTTTTGTCAGGTTTTCACTTCCGATACTTCCGGCGGATTCCACAGAATATCCGGCGCGAATGGCGGCCTGTGTCGCGTTCAGGTCGATCAGGTATTCTTCACAGAATCGTTCTTGTTTTGCTGTCAGCTTCGGCATGATTCACACCTTCCTTTCTGTATAATCAATGAATGGGTACAAAAAAGACACTCCCGAAGGAATGCCTTCAATGTACCCTATTCAAAGGAGGGTGGACTTTCATTCGTCCACGATACCATGATACCATACAAAAAAGCCTTTGCCAGTTGCACATAGTTGCATAGAGTTGCAAACAGTTGCAAATAGTTGCATAAATTTTTATTCGCGGAAGGCTTTTGACCGTTCAGCCCTGGCGAAAAGCCTGTTCAGGGCGATTTCTCTTTGTCGATAGACGGTTGTCCTTTCGACTTGAAGGAATTCGGCCGCTTCGTCGTATGACCTGTAAGGATAGTACAGGGCAAGAAGGACGCATTTCGAACGGGTGTCCAGGGTATAGACCAGGTTTTGAACCTCTGTGATCTGTTGAAGTTGGCGTTCCAGGTTGCCGATCGCTTCGTTTGCTCTTTGCCTTCTTCGGTCGCGTTTGTCGACCATGCGAACCAGTCTTCCGTCTGGGTCAGGTGAAGACTGGACGCGGACGCCGGCGTCTGATAACTGACTGGACGGGTAAGCCGATTCAAGAATGAATTCCAGGTCGGCTTCCAGGGCTTCCTTTTCGGCGGCGATCTGTGCTTCTATGACACGCGCTTCCTGATCATGGTTCCGAAGGATTTCCATGACCCGTGTTCTGACTTTGCTTTCTTTGGGTTTGTCCATGTATCTTCACCGCCTTTCCCCAGTCTATTTTCAGAACGGAATATCTTCGTCAGTCACTTCGAAGCCTTCGGACATCATGGCGCTTTCGGCGTAGCTTCCGGCGGCGCTTTCCTTTTTGGCGTCCGCAAAATAGACAGAATCGGCGACGATTTCGACGGCCTTGTGTTTGCCGCCGTCGTTATCTTCCCAGGATCGGGTCTGTATGCTTCCGACGATTGCGACGCGCTGGCCTTTGGCGAAGTGCTTCGCGACGAATTCGGCAGTCTGGCGCCACGCGATAATATTGATATAGTCGGCCTTGTCGCGATTGAAACGGCGGTCGACGGCCAGGGTGAACGACGTGACGGCCGTTCCTTGTGGCGTGTATTTCAGTTCGGGGTCGCGTACCAGGCGCCCCATAAGTTGACACTGATTCATTGTGTTTCCTCCCTTCGGGATCAGAATTTCTTTCCGTGTTTGTACGGGCGGCCTTCGTTGTAGGCCATTTTGATTTCGATTACTTCTTCCAGGTCGATTCCCAGGTGTCCGCAAAGGTCCGCGATCCGGATTACCGCGTCAGCCAGTTCGACGGCCACGCCTTCGGGCTTTCTGCTTCTGTACTTGCAAAGGTTTTCTTTGCCGTACATAATACAGTCGGTTTCGTCTTGTGGGGCGCAAGTAAGGAAGCTGTCGCTTTCGTTGCAAGCGAACCAGATGTCGGGGTTTCCGTTGCGTTCTTCTTCCAGGGCTTCGGAAAGTTCACTGTGAATCAGCGCGATCGCCGTTCCGAAGGAAAGGGGCGGTTCCCAGAATCCGTGTTTCACGGCGTTTTCATGTGCTTTCGCTACAAGTGTTTTGATTTCCATATCGTTTTACCTCTCTGTATCAGAAATAATTTTGATCCGGACTTCCTGGCGGCCGAAGTGAAGGGCGTCTTCATGGTTATTGAAGAATACGTCGATCTTCTGGCCGCTTATGGCTCCGCCGCGATCCTGGACGGTCCGTTCGCCTATGCCTTCTATGTAAAGGATAGTACCTGGCGAATAGACGGACCAGTCGGCCGCGATTGTGACACCTTCTTCGGCTATGGCTCCGCTGGCCGTGTAGACGATACCGCCAGGACGGTTCAGCGCCCATTTTCCGCAGCATATTTCACAAGGACAGTAAGCCGTCGCCACGGCGTCGATCCATTCTTCCGGTGGTGTGGTTGGTTCATTTTCTACAATGGCCACAGACGGCGCCAGAATGGCCGTGGTTTCGTTTAATTTTTCCGGTAGGATAATTCCTTCGGCGACTGCTTTATCGTCAGCCAGGGCGAAGGACGCGCCCACCAGGACCATTCCCAGGGTGATTGTAAACAGTCCGGCCTTGAACCTTTTCAGTCTGGTCATTCGTTTTCACCTTCTTTCGGTATGGCTGAAAGAATATGCGCGATTACGTCGACTGTCCAGCCGTTTCCCAGTGCCTTTCTGGCTTGTGATTCCGGAATCATATCAAGATAGTCGTCTGGAAGCGTTTGAAGCCTACAATATTCTTTCGTTGTGTAATAGCGAAACGGAAGTTTTTCTTTGAAGGCGTCAGAATATCTTCCAGGCGGAAGCGGCGTCAATACATTGTCTTTGTCGACCGTTGTAATACAATTCGATTTATCTGTGTTCGTTCTGCGAACCTCTAAACATTGAGTAATAGGAATGGTTTTGTCATAGTCCTGTCTGTGTCCGCTTTCATTCAAACGGCGTCCAACGATTACACCTTTATTTAGGCGTCTTCCTCTGATTGCGCCAGGTTGTTTCCATTCGACGTCTTCCAGAATGTCTTCCAGCTTTATTCCGCGGTCTTCTGGTTGTGTAACATTCGGAATGTTTGTCCAATAAAGACGCGTCCTGTTTTGCGCTGATACTGTTGACGAATTTATTTCGACTGGTTCGACGCCCAGATAGTCGGATATTATAGCGCTCCATTCTTTTTTCATTTTTACATTTTCCAGAAGAAAATAGCGCGGTCGGACTTCTTTTAGAATCCGGACATATTCGAAGAAAAGTCTACTTCTTGGATCAACAAAGTTCAGTCCTTTCCCGCTTGCCGAAAAGCCTTGACAAGGGCTTCCTCCGATAAGAAGGTCTATTTTCGGAAGTATCTTTGTATTTATTTTTACAACGTCGCCGACTTGTTCTATATCAGGGTAGTTCGACATTGCGACTTTGATCGCGTTCGGTTCGATTTCGCTTGCGATATACCGTTTTACAGGTATTCCGGCGCGTTCAAGTGCCACGCGGCCGCAAGCGATACCGTCGAATAAAGATAATACAGTTAATTCTTTCATTCAGATCACCGCCTTTTCGGCTTCTTCCAGGGTAAGGAATACGCTTCGGCCTATGTCGTTTTCGGTGAACTGGTACGTCTGGAAGTTCGCCTTTATATTTCCGCGAAGCACGTTGAAGAAGAACAGTCTGTCGGCGTTGATTCCGATAAAAATGACCTTTGCTTTCACCGGCTTCCGGCGGTATATAACATAGACGTCACCGTCCAGGGCTACCGGCGGAAGTAAACCGCCGGCGGCCTTAAAATCAGCCAGAAGGTCGCGCGCCAGGAAGTCCATGACGCCTTTTCCGATTTCGTATGTGTGCCGGTGTTCGTTGGCGTGATATGCGATCCTGGCTTTTATGCGGTCCATTATAGCGTTCTCGTTTTTCATCACGACACCGCCTTTCTGGAGGCCAGGTTTTCCGCTGACCGTCTGTCATAGTAAGCAGAAAAGGCCATTTCACGGATCACGTCAGGGATCAGAAGTGAAAGGTATTCGTCGCCGTAGCCGTCTTCGCCCCAGGCGCGGCCGGCGCTTTTGTTGGCGACTTCCAGTTTTCTTCTGGCGTAATGCTCTAAGTATGCGAACAGGTCTTCGTCGATTTCGAAGCCCATTTCTTTTTCGACTTCCAGTTGAAGGGCGGATTTGTTACCCATTGTTTCGACCTCCTTTCAGGCTGTCCGGCATTTCGGACGGAAGGTCCGCCTGGTGGATCAGGACAAGGTCGCTTCTATCCACCAGGGAACCGTCGTGAAAGTGCGCGAAGGCGCCACTGTTCAGGTTGACCGCTGTGTTCGGCTTCGTGGTCTTGATCAGGGCTTGTCCCTGATGTTCGAAGACGTCGCCGGCGGCGCATTGCTTAAAAGTCGTCTTCTTCATTGTCGTCACCGTCTTCCTGACCTTCAGCAATTCTGCGAAGGACTTCTTCGACAAGCTGTTTCGAAGTGAATTCGGCCAACAGGGCGGAAGTGGAAAGTTCAACCTGGTCAGGCTCCACGGATAACGTGATCCCAGATTCCACGAAGAAAGCCGGCCGAACGCCAATGTCGCCACTGTACGCGCTGTCGTTGTACAGACTGCCGTCCGTGTAGACAACGCGCGCATAGTACGCGTTGCTGGCGTTCGGGGTGATCAACCACCACCAGTCGTCAAGTTCAAGAAGGTCCTGATCGGCGTATTTCTCATACATGGTTTGCGTCAGAAGCGCGATCTTTGCCTGAATAATTCCGTAACCTTCGCCGCCCTCATGGTCAGCCAGGGACCAGTCAGCCGTCAAGATGTCCTTTGAACGGATAGGGCCTTCGGTCTGGTCGAACGCGGCCAGGAATTCCGTGTTCAGTTCACGATTCAGGTTTGAAAAGCGCCAGTCGTTCGGATTTGCGGCCGGCTTTTCAGGTCTGGTCTTGAACGGCTGATCCGCGAAGTGGCGGTCAGCGATACAGGTATCGGCGATCAGAAGGGTTCTTCCGTCGGCGAAGTGTTCCAGGACGCGGACGTCGATCGGTCCGGCGTTGAATACGGTTCCAGGTGCAAGGTCTTTCAGTTTTGCGCGTACAGTCATTTTTTGTATCCTCCTTCAAATTCTTCGATTATGACTTCGACACGGGGGTTCTTCGGGTCCACAGCGAAGTCGTCGGTAAAGTGTTCAATGTGTTTCCAGCCGTCATTTTGGAGAACGCCGGCATGGACAAGGCTGTCCTGAATGAACTTCTTCGCGAAAGCGATATTGTCTTTATCTCTCCGGCGGTTCGGTTCGATCCAGGTGTAATGTATCACCACAGGACGGGTGAAGCGGACGCCGCGAAGCTGGGTTTTGATCATGTAGCCGATTACGTTTTCGGCCTGTTTCTTCATAGCGGCGGCCTTGTATTTGCCTTTGGCGCCGCGTTCAGCGTCCACATATTCGTTCAGTCCTGGCAGAAGGCCAGGGATTGTCAGTTTATAGTGTTTCACTCTGTCACGTCCTTTCAAGCCCCAGAAGGCGCTTCGCCTTGTTGCGGCGTTCTTGTGCGTTCTGGGTTCTTCTGGAATCTCCGGCCAGTTTCAGCCTGATCGGACACATTTCCAGAATTCGGTCATAAATTCGGGCATATCCCAGGGACGACGGGTTTTGAAGGTCGGCCAGGGAAAGGTTTGTCGTGACGATCAAGGGCTTTCCGGTGCGGCTTCTGGCGTCTATGACGTTGAAGACCTGTTCCACGGAATAGGACGTGTCCCTTTCGACGCCCAGGTCGTCGATGACAAGAAGGTCATATCGGGACAGCTTGTCCAGGAATTCCTGTTTATCTTCGCCGAAGCCTTGAAGTTTGTTCAGGATTCGGGGAAAGTTCGTCACGCTGGCGCGGACCTGTTTGTCGATCAAGGCGTTTGCTATGCAACAGGCCAGGAAGGACTTTCCGGTCCCGACGCCGCCATAAAACAGGATTCCGATATTGTCGGCCTTCATTTCCGGCCAGTGTTCCACATAGCGGCGGCACACGTCGGAAATTCTGGCGTTTCGGTTGTCGTCCTGGGTGAAGTTCTGGGACAGGTACGACGGATCAGTGATTCCGTCTTTGCGAAGTCGTTCGCATTGCTTCCGGAATTCGGCGGCCTTTTCTTCGGCTTCACGCTGGCGACTGGCTTCTGATTCGCATTTGCACAGGTGCGGAACGCGAAGCGTCTTTTCGCCGATCGTGATGTCGCCTTCTTTCCTGGTGCGGCACTTGCCACAGCACAGGAAGCCTTCTTCATCGCGGTAGTCGCCTTCGGCGCCATTGTTCGCCCTACCTCTGGCGGCGATACCTTCGACAGCGGCCGTCCAGATATTGTCGGCCATGATTATTCACCGCCGCCCAGGAAGTCTTCGCCGTCGTCGTAGTTCTTGACGGTGGCCGGCTTCGGGGACGGTATGACTTCGGCGCGGTCATATTCGTTCCAGCGTTCGCCGCGAAGGAATGTCGCTGGATATGGAATAAAGCGGCCGTCGTCCTTTGTCCACTGTTCAGAACGCTTCCAGCGCTCCACACCCTGGACGATCTGGTTTGTCAAGTCTGGGTTAGGGCGAATTTGATTCCAGACCTTCGCGGCGTCTTTCTTGCCGACTTTTCGTGGATAGACTGACCAGAACTGGTCAAAAGCGTCGTCCACTCCGGCGCCGCGTTGCGCCGATACTCGTTTTCGTTTCTCGTTTCCGTTTTCGAATACGTTTTCGTTTACGTTTACGGAAGAATCTGCTTGCATTTGCGCGCAAGTGTCAGAATTATCACTTGATACCTCTTGACTGCAAGTGTTATCAAATTCTTGCGGTAGTGGGTATTTGGGTTTTGTTGCGCGCCTGTTCTGGTGTTTGTCCCAGGACAGAAGTTTCAGGTATTGCCGACCGTCTTCGGCTCTGTATGTAGCCACAAGGCCACCGTTCACAAGTTCAGCCAGCCAGGAAGACACCTTCTTTTCGGTCGGTACGTTCAGCGGAAAGAGAAGGGAAGCAAGGATTTTTGGGCTTCCGTAGTACAGGCCGAAGTCGTCAGCTTTTACGATCAGACGATAGAACAGGACTTCGGCTTCCGCCGATAAGTACGCCAGACTTTCCGACGTACATATTGATTCTTTCAAAATGCGGCTGGGCATTTATGACACCACCTTTCACGCGTTTTTCTGACAGGCGCGGCACATTTCACGGCCGAATTTGTTCATGGAATAGCGGCGTTCAGCTTCGCTGATAGGGCCGCCGCACACGGGACACGCGGCGCCGCCTGTCTGGGCGCTGTTTTGCGGTTGTGGTGCGGTTCTTTGCTGTTGGTTGGTAGATTGTCCACCCTGGGCGTTCTGCCCGTTCGTGGCGCTCTGTGCGGCTTGTGGCGCCGGTGCGTGTCCGTTCATATTGAAGCGGACTTTATTGTTCCGGTCGACGATTACCAGGTCACAGATTTCGCGGCGTTCGTTATAGGCGATCTTCGATACTTTGAACTTCGTACTGGCGTAGCACTTGAAGACCTCCTTCTGACCCTGGCGTTCGGGATAGAATTCACCGTCAGCCAGTTCGACATAAATGAAAGGGCCTGTATAAAGTTCGCGGCCGATCCCGACGTTGAAGCCGGCACGTTTGAAGCTGTCGGACGCCTGGCCTTTTTCCTTTTCGGTGTTGCTCTCTGTTCCGACGTCCTGTTTTCTGACCCAGGTCTTTTTCTCTTCGTCCCAGATGTCGATATTACAGAACAGGTTTCCGTTGATTACTTCGTGGGTTCTCTGCCAGTTGCCAGGCCCGAAGACCTGGTCCAGGATTCGCATATCGACGCGCGCGTCCTTGTAAAGCAGAAGGACGGCGCCGACGCGGCCGGTCTTTGCTTTGCTGACCGACTGAACGCGACAGTCAATGTCTTGTTCGGTAAGAAGGGGAATCGAAAATTCTTTCATTGCGGTTCCTCCTTATTTGATTTGAAGGTTTCGGTTCTCCACAAGGGAAGCGCCGGACACTTCCTGGCCGGACTGGATCGCCTTCTTGATCGCGGTCTTGTCCGGTTTCGTTGTAACGGTTTCAACAACGAAGTCAGCCGGAAGGGCCTTTTCGTCGTCAATGCTTACGGCCACAGACTTTCGGAAGGAAACGCGAACCTTTGTGGTTTCGACCTTGTCACGGCCGGCGGCGTCCAGACACGCAGTCAGGACATTTTTCAAATAGTCGATCCGCTTTTCGGTTTGCTTGCGGCGCTTTGCCAGGTTGGCTTCTTCGGCTTTCAGATTGCCGATAAAGACTTCGGAATTCTTGATGTAGCAAGCGACAGCTTCGCTTTTTTCTTCGAAGGCTCCGGACAGTTCGTCCAGTTCTTCGGCGTTCAGGATTTCGCCGGTTTCTTCGTCGATTTCCAGGTTGTCAAGGACCTTCAAATACTTGTCAGTGATTTCGTACAGGGTGTTATTCATTTTCGGAACCTCCTTCCAGGGTTGCGACCTTCGCTTCAAGGTCTTTTACTTGCTGATCGGCTTTCTTGTAGCGGTCGAACCAGTCGTTCGAACGCTTCTTTTCATAGTCAAGGTCGCTTTTCAGTTCAGCGTTTTCGATTAAAATATCCAGGAGGAACGCCTTCACGGCGTCGGTGTCATAAAAATTCAGTTTAGCCATTGTTTTTCACTCCTTTTCGTGATATACTGTTCGTAGACTTTTTTGAAAGGGCCGTTTCGGTTGTTGTGGTGACGACGAAACGGTCTTTTTCTGTTTCTTCAATGGTGATCTTGCGTTCACCAAGCAGAAGAAGACTTTTGACGGCTTGTCCGACCTGGACGGCCGACAGTGTCGCGGTGTACTTCATGTTTTGACCTCCTTTCCGTAGGATTTCGGAAGGCGCCGCCTACAAAGGCGAAGCCGGTTCCAATGAACAGAAGGCCGAAGGTTCTGACCGTTCCTTCTACCAGGGACACCGCGTCGGTTTCTATGGCGCCGATCGTTCCCCAGGCAAAGAAGAAGGCAATAGCCGCCGCCAGGGCTGACGTCCTTCTGATCTCCAGACGGATTCGGCGTCGTTTCCGCCTGGTTGCTCTGTCCGGTGTCATTTCTTGACCTCCTTTCTTTTCGGACCACTGCCGCGACGACGAATGTTTTCCTGGTAGGTTCTTTGCGCCAGTACCGGATCATAGGCCGGTCGCTGGTTCTGATCCAGTTTTCCAGTCGCGCCGCGTTTCAGTTCGACATACAGTGTTCGAAGGGCGACGCCCACTTCGTCGGAAATGTCGGAAATGGACATTCCTTTCGCGTACAGGGCCGCGATTTTCTTTCTGTTGTCGAAGGTGATAGACTTATAAACTGCCACGTTCTCACGCTCCTTTCTGTTTGCGGCCTTATAACCACGTATCGCCCTTGTCAGGATCGCCGTTGACCTGTTCAATGTCTGCGTTATAGATCACGGTGAAATAGTCGTCGTAGAACTTCGCGGAAATGACGTTCACTTCCCACAGAAAATTCCATTTCGCCAGCTTTTGAATCAGGTCCACAGCGAATTCCGCTTTCACGATTTCGCCGTCGGTGCTGACCAGGAATATATTCTTCACTTCGCGTTTGTTAGTCGCGACGACTGTTCTTTCAAGCATTTTTCGGATAGTCATTTTTTCCATTTTGGGGTCCTCCGTGGTAAAAAAATAAGTTGCGAAGGCTCATTTGAACCTTGCAACTTAATACTACTCCTTACAATTTGAGTCTGCTTATGATGTTTTTTATTGCGTTTTATGAGAATTTGTGATATAGTGTTATAGATGTTTATCTGATGATACTGTTTTCGTTGATTCGTAAGGAACAGGTCGCTGGTTGTAGATAAGGATAGTCCATCAGATATGCCGGAATAACTCAGTCGGTAGAGTAACTGATTCGTAATCAGTAAGTCGCGTGTTCGAGTCACGTTTCCGGCTCTTTGCAAAAAAACGGTTAAAACCTTAGGTTTTAGCCGTTTTTTTCATGTCCAAAATGTTTCAGATGGATTCGGAAAACCTCGCCCCCGGATTCTATATCGGTGGTCAGAAACCTTCTGATGAACTCTGTGGTCATGCCTTGTAAAAAGAGCTGTGCCACAGAAGAAAACAGAAAACGACGAAGAAACATTCTCTGGAAGGATTCTATTTTCTCCTGTCCAATGAGAACTTTTATTTTTTCCTCTGTTTGCCTGAGGTCTATGATGTCTACACAGGTTTCAGAGGAAAGTGTCTTTTTCTGTATGAAGTCTTGGAATGCTTGCTCCAATAAGGAGTCTGCATGGGATAATAGCCAAAGCATTTTTCTTGTATGAACTTCCTGACAAGAAAATGCTTTTTCTGTTTCTGCATCAGAAATGCTCCGCATTATGGCAGCCATGGCTTCTGAAACTTCATCCTGTAAGCTGACAAAATCAATCTGCGAAATCAAACGAAAGCACAGAGAAAGATAATGATCCAGCAGATATCCCTTCGTTCCAAGGCTTTCCTTTAGGTCTTGGGCTGACTGAAAGAATGCGGAAAATGTCGGTATGCTTTCGTCAGGTGAGGAGAGATATGCTTCGAAAATATCCATAAGATAACCACCTTTTAGAATGTATTATGCTTTGTGGTATATAAACTCTTATGGAATCAGAAGTCAAGTGATTTATTAGACCATTTCCCATTCACCCGTAGCAGGATTTTTTGCAATCAGCAGTTTGTAATCATCATATAGCAGAACATAGATTTCCTTGCATTCGGGAGAGAGGGGAAGATCAAATTCATACTTTGCGCCTATGGAACCATTGATGCCGCCAAAAGCAGGATAAAATTGCAACTTCATTTTTTCAGGATCATCAGATACATCTTTTACAGCTCTGGTATAACCAACGGAACTTAAAACAAAAGTATAAACCGTTATTTGATCCTGCTTTTCCGATACCTTAAAATCTGATATCCCCACGTCTGTTGCTGGGATCAAACCAAGCCCAAAGTAATAACCGCCGTATAATAACAAAAGAACAACAATGATAATGCTCAATTTCTTTTTCATACAGAGTCCCCCTTTGATGTTTTTACTAGCCCTTTTATTTTTCATGTCATCTCTCCACACTCGTATGATTTCTTTTTCTGTCTTGCCTTTATTCATTGTGTTATCAATCATAAAAACAATTTCTGATGGATTTTACCAATAAATACAATATTAAATTTTATTTGGATAAGTGTGATATATATACTTTTGTTCCCAAACATTATCCGTAGTGTTACTGTATTCTAAAATCTTGCAGTCATTGAAAAGGTCATCTGCAATTTCAAGAATGATTTCTTTTAATTCTAGGTTATCAAGAAATTTCTGAGGGATTGCGTCTATTCCTAAATGTGCCCCCAAGATGTTCCCAGTGACAGAACCTGTAGAATCACTGTCTCCGCTATGGTTAACAGATGTGATGATGGCTTTTTCAAAATCGTGCTCATATTTTAGAGAACAGTAAATGGCAATGGCTAGTGTTTCTTCTGCTACCCAACCTTCACCAAGTTCTCTGATGGCATCCAAATCTCCGATGTCAGGATCTGTAGAAAGTGCAATGGCTCGATCCACTAATTCTGTTAAGCGATGCAGATGTTTCGCTTTGGGGAATAGGGTGGACATTGTTCTTTTGGCATCTTTTACGGCATCTAAAACAGATATGCCAGAATGGTGTGATAATAGATGTATCATGTGGACAAACATTGCTGCAGGGATATAGCCTAATTCATGTCCATGGGTCAGAGCTGCTGCTTCAGCGCCAATCATATCAATATCTTTGATGGTGTATCTATTATCTTCAAAGTAAAGACCAATAGGGGCAACTCTCATAATACCGCCACAGCCTTTGCTGTTGTTTTGAGGATTGGATGTAGAACCCAATCTGTTTTCTAAAAGATATGAAATACAAGTGCGTCCAGGTTCACGATTATGATTCATTTCTGGAATATTGTTGAGCCATGCATACTGAGGAGCTTCCAACTTGAAATCTTCAGCCAACTGTGTTTTCAACCAGTCCTTATAGCATAAGGAAATATAATGCGGATATGGAGCCATGATACCTCTTGTCATTTTTCTTGTTGTTCCAAGCAAAAGACCGTTTGCCGTAAATAATGTCATTTGTGTATCATCAGAAATTTCAGCAGCACCATTTACGAGAGTGTATTCCGTGATACCAGCAGAACCGTAAGTTCTGAAAATCTCAGAGTCTTTCATAAATTCAACAGCGTAACCAAGGGCATCTCCAACGGCACCGCCTATCAAACAGCCACGAATTTTATTGATATCTTTCATATACCATCCATCCTCTTTGCAATCCTCTAAAACTGGTAAGTAAGGATTTTTATTTCTTCAGCCAGTCCTTAAATTCCTCCAGTGTCATCTCCCCGCGATCACACAATTCCTTCTGCTGTCTTGCTTTCTCAGACCATGCGTAAAAATCTTCCTGAGAGATTTTTTTGCTCTTGATCCATGCGAAACGCTTCTTATATTCCCGTCTGTAAACTTTGAATATCTCATCATCCTTTTTCTTTCTTTCCCAAAGATAGGACGCCCCCAAATCTCTGCATGTCCTGCCCATGTCGTCAATGGGGCGGGAGCAGTATTCCGTATCGGTTCTGCCACGGATGGCAAAATATTTCTGGCAGTTTTTGCATTTTCTGATGGGCTGTTCTCTTTTGATGCACTCACGCAGAATATAATCAATGACGTCATAAATGCTTTCTGGATAGAGCACATCTGTAAAAGCCCGATCTTCCACCATTTCATATTTGATATTCAATTTCTGGAAGCGGAACAGCTTCAAAGAATCATCCTGATATTTCTTGAAATGACTTGTCAGCCGTTCGTTGACAGTCCCTTGAGATAAATCTCTGTCCAAACAGTTGTCGAAAATATCTCTGATCTGACGCTGTATCTCCACTGCTTCCGAAGGAATCCAAGTCAGTTGTTTTCTTGGCAGCAGGTCAATGATGTTTTTGAATTCCTGTTCTTCTGCCTGACGGAATCTCTTTTTCCAAACATGGTAAGTGATTTCGAAATAGGGGTGTACCGCTGCCATGTCATGGAGAAAATCCAAAACGCTTCTGGTGTACTGGGCATCTTTTTTCTGGTAGAGGTTTTCAATATCCCGTCCCAGTTGTTCAAATGCACCCATAAGGGGTTGGAAATCCACATACAGAAAATCAATCAGACTATCAGGAAACTGATATTCTTTTTTCAGCGCATATTCTTTTGTTTCTGTTACGAAGTTTTCCTGTCCCTCTAACAGATAGACTTTATATTGCAGATCATCAGCCATGGTCATTTTCCTTTCAAAATAAAAATTAGACAGAACTATAATATTATTATAAATGTGTCTTGACAAAAAAGCAATGGCGTGTTAAATTTTAGTTATAGACTTATAAAAATAATATTTTTGATAAGTCTAAAAATTTTTGAGATATCATTGAGGAGGTGGTGTTCCAATGCCCATATCAGATTCCCATAAAAATTTCATAGGAGAGGAGGTGTTATGGTGTTATGACGAAACCGCTTCAGGTCATGAGTGGCGAGGAACTCATGGATATGGATTATAAACCCATCAAGTTTGCAGTCAGAGAATTTCTTCCTCAAGGACTTGCCATACTTGCTGGTGCCCCTAAAACAGGGAAATCTTTTTTCGCTCTGTGGCTTTGCCTTTGCGTTGCGAAGGGGGAGCCTGTTTGGGACTGCGAAACGGCAAAAGGAACCGTATTATATCTCTGTTTGGAGGACAATCAATCCCGTCTGCAAAACAGAACCCTTACCGTAACAGATGACGCACCTGCGAATCTGTTTTTTTGTTGGGAAGCTGCTTGCCTTGGGGAAGGGCTGGAAGAACAGATTCGAAAGTTTTTATCAGAGCAGAAAGAAACAGTGCTTATCGTCATTGATACATTGCAGTGCATCCGAAAGCAAAGTCTGGATTATAGTTATGGGACGGACTATAAAGACATCCAATCTCTGAAAAAGATTGCTGATGAATACCAGATGACTATACTTTTGATTCATCACTTGCGGAAGCAGGAAAGCAAAGACGCATTCCACATGATTTCTGGAACCACAGGGCTGCAAGGAGCAGCCGATACCATTCTGGTGATGACAGAAAACAAAAGAGGCAGTGGTTCCGTGAAGTTATCTGTTTTGGGGAGAGATGTGGAGCCACGGGAACTGAAACTGGAACGGGATGAAAACAGCATCTGGATCAAAAAAGAGGATTCGCTGGAAAAACAAAAAGAACCTGTCGACGAAATCGTTTCCATTGTGGATGGGTGTATGAAAAAACATATTTTTCTATCAGGCGAGCCAAGTGCATTGGCAGAGCTGTTCAGTAACGCTTCTGGAAAAACCATTTCTCATCTGACGCTCTTGAAACGATTGAAGAAAAGCTCTGCTGAGCTTCTGCGTTTGGGTTATGCTTTCCATACCAGAAGAAGCGATGGTAAAAGAATCATGGAAATTTCAAAAATCACATGGCTGGAAGGAGAAAAGGGAAATGAAAATAGATTTTATCAGTGACGGTAGTCGGCAGAAGAATCCTTCTACTGACCCTGTCACAGAAAAAGACAGTAGATTGGAAAAACCTTTGAAATTAGGGGAAATGTGGGTTTTCGAAAGATGTAAAAACGAAAAAAGTGACGGTAGTGACGGTTTTTGGGTGGGCTGGTAAAAAACTGACCCTGCTGACCCTGTCAGAGAGAAGGAAGGCGTTTGTCGGCGATGTGACCGCCTGTGTGGCGATGAAAAACAGAATCGGGAGATGTGATTGCCAGAGGAACAAAGGGGCAACGTGAGGGATTTTTGGGGAAATGTTGAGAATTGGCAGTGAACAGCTTTCTTTGACCCTGTTGTAAAGCCCATTGGAAGGGCAAAAAAAGATTGCTGGTTAAAGCGGCGGTGTCTAGTTCCGCCACGATTCCCTCCAATCCCCGCAGTGCGGAGATTGTTTGCCCCGAAAAGCTGGTGTCAGAAAGAAGGCACAAGCGTCGGAAGCGGCGCTTCTCAGTGGGAAAAACTGCCTTTTTCCTTAGAAACTACGGGCTTTGTGCCTGACGTCGGTACCGACATCAAGGAGAGATGGAAGGGGAAGATGATGATTGCAAAAGGAGAATACAAAACAGACATTTACTGTCCGGCTTTCGGAGGAAACAGCCAATCTTTGCGTGGCTGGTATGGCAATGGATGACTGCCGAAGCCGGAATGAATTTATTGAAAAAGCCATCAAGTACTATGCTGGTTACCTTTCCGCAGAGAAAAACAAAGTGGTGTTGGGCGAGCAGATTCAGAAGGTGGTGGAGTCATCGGTGAAATCTTCTGAAGGCAGGCTCTCCAACCAGAGCTTTCGTATGGCTGTGGAGTTGGCAAAACTGCAGCGGATCATTGCTTTTTATTTTCAAATAGATGCAGAAACATTGACCGAACTCCACAATCTATGCCAGAGGGAAGTAAAAAGCATGAACGGAACTTTATCTTTGGAAGACATGATAAAGTGAAAAATGGATGAAAGGATGGTGGCGAAGTCATGGCAAAAATCATTTTTACTGCACGATATGTGAAGAACATTTCCAAAGGACAAATGAAAAACTATGTGAAATACATCGCCACCAGACCAAACGCGGAAAGATATGCTCAGCCGATTTCCGATGAAGTTTCTGCACTCCAAAGGGAATGGATCTCAAAAGAACTGAAAAAATCCTTAAAGCTGAAAGAAGAATGTGCTGCAGAATATCAGGCGTATGAAGAAAATCCAAGCTGCCAAACAGCGGAAGATCTCATTCATAAAATCGCAGAAGTGCAAATTTATCATGGAAATGATATGAAAAATTATGTGGGTTACTTAGCCAAACGCCCTCGTGCAGAGTTCACAGAGCAGGGGCATGCCCTGTGGAACGACAGAGATGAAAAGATTGATTTGCGAAAAGTCCAGAAGGAAGCGGTGGAATATCAGGGGCGCATCTGGAACTTTGTGGTTTCTCTGAAACGAGAGGATGCCCAACGATTGGGCTATGATAATGCAAAGGTATGGAGAAATCTGGTCACGCAAAAATCTTTGGCAATGGCAAAAGAAATGCGGATCAAGCCGGAAAATCTGGTTTGGTATGGTGCTTTCCATAACGAAGGTCACCATCCGCATATCCATATCATGTGCTATTCCAAAGACCCAAAAGAGGGCTATCTAACGAAAAAAGGCATTGAAAATTTGAGAAGTGCCTTCGCTCATGAGATTTTTCATGATGAATTTTACCATCTCTATGAGCAAAAAGACGAAATGCGGAAATGGATTCGGGAGGAATGCAGAAACCTTTTGGAGCGTTCCTTGCCTTTGGAACACAAAGAAAATCCTTATGCACAGGCATTGCTATTTACCTTGGCAAAGAATTTGCAGACAGCAAAGCATAAAAAAGTCTATGGTCGTCTTGCCAAAGAAAATAAATTGCTGGTGGATGAAATCATTTCTGAAATCAGTAAGGATGAAAAGATAGATTCTCTTTACCAGTCATGGCTGGATTTGAAAGACGAGGTCATATCTTTTTATGACGGCAAAGGCTACGCCAGACATTCTTTCTCTGAGGAGCCAGAGTTTCGGAACATCAAAAATCTGGTGCTGAAAACCGCATTGGAAATCAGCAATAAGCAAATGGAAAGCCAGCACCAAAAGAAAAATCAGATACAAAATGAAATCATCAGAAATCATTTGATACGGCTATTGAAAGAAGTCAGCAACATGGTTGTGGAAGATTATGAAAAACAGGATGCGGTCATCCATACCGTAGACCGTAAACTGCAACAGAAAATTCAGGAGAAAAAAGAAGCCCATGGCATGAAAATGGGGTAATGCAGGAGGTGCTTTATGAGAAAGGTATCAAGGGTAATGAGTACCAAAGAAATCAGAGGTATCAAATTTCATGTGGAAAGTTGCTTCAATGGGGACAAAGATATCACCGAAAAAGTAGCAGATATGATCAAAAAAGATTTTGAATCTGGTGCATATGACGGACCAGAGGAAGAAGATTCAGTGGATTGGGGTATGGATTCACCGGCTATGTAGGGATATGATGTTTGGCTGAAAGAAGGTGATTTTATGGAAAATATCGCTGCTGCAATTTACTGCAGACTCAGCCAGGATGACGGCAACGCCGGAGAATCCAATAGTATCCAGACACAGAAAGCACTGTTGAAACAGTACTGTGCGGAAAACAGAATCCCCATTGCAGGTGTTTATTGTGATGATGGGTGGAGCGGAACAAACTTCGAAAGACCCCAGTTCAAACAGATGATGGCGGACATTGAAGCTGGAAAAATCAATGTGGTCATTGTCAAAGACCTCTCCAGATTCGGCAGAGAGTATGCCCAGATGGGGCTTTATATCGAACATTACTTCGAGGAGAAGGGCGTCCGCTTCATCTCCATCGCAGAAAATTATGACTCAAAAAATGGTTCGGATAACTTAGTCCTTCCGTTCACGAATGTTATCAATTCCTATTACACCAGACAGGTGTCAGCCAAAACAAAAGCTGCCCATAGAGCCAGAGCAAAGGAAGGAATGTACCTTGGTGCCCATGCACCATTCGGTTACGAGAAAGATCCACAGAATAGACATAAACTCATTGTCGATCCGCCGGCGGCTGAAGTGGTGCAAATGATATTCAGACTTTTCGCCGATGGCATCGGATATGGGAAGATGACAAAGATATTGAGGGAGCGAAAAATTCTAAATCCTCAGGCATATTTCAATCGGAACCATCCCGATTATTATGAAAGTGATTACTGGAGACAGGATTTTGATTGGCACGCATCAACCATACGCTCCATTCTGAACAATCCGGTCTATCTGGGAAAGGCGGTGTTTGGCAGGACAAGAACAAAGGGATTTTTCGATAAAAGGAGAGAGGAAACGCCGGAAAAAGATTGGATCGTATATAATAATGCCCATCAGGCTATTATTTCCGAAGAGCTTTGGGACACGGTGCATCAGATGATGAAAGCCAAGAGAAGACCAAATGCCAAAGGGGAATTGCAGCCCTTCGCGGGATTGGTAAAGTGTGCTGACTGTGGTTCTTCTCTGAATGTCAGCTATGATGCCAAACGAGGTACCTATACAGGCTTCAGCTGCTGGGTCTATAGAAACTACGGTAAAGATAGATGTACCTCCCATTACATTAGCTGGAAGGCGTTGTACCAAATCGTTCTGGAGGATATCCGCCGCCATGCAAGTAGAGCACAAAATGCGGAAGAACAGTATCTGGAAATGCTGGTGAAGATGAAAACAGACCAGCAGAAACAGGATGGGACGAAAATCAAAGTGGAATTGCAGCGAGTTGAAAGAAGATTATCGGAAATAACAGCAGTCATCAAACGATTATATGAAGACCTTGCCTTGGGCAGAATCAGCGATGAACGATATGAGGATATGTATCAGGGGCTTGATCAAGAGGAAAGAGAACTGAAAAGCAAGCAGGAAACGCTGAAAGAGCAGTGGGAGAAAACCCAGGAAGTGTTCCAAAATGTGGAGAAGTTCGTTACTCTCATCAAGAAGTATACGGATATACAGGAACTGAATGCCTACATACTCAATGAGCTCATCGAAAGGATTGTCGTCCATGAAAAGGTCATAGATGAGGATGGAAATAAGACACAGAAAGTGGAGATTTACTATAAGTTCGTGGGGACTGCAGTGGAGTGAAAAGGGTATGAAATGGGAATCAGCTGATCGTTGAAAACGGTCAGCTGATTTTTTGTAAAAAGGATGATGGTTTTATAATTAATAAATTTTGCAATTTGGTTCATTTATGTATTCATTTCCAAAATATGGAGTGATGGATTCTATACGACATTTTCAATCTGTGATATAATAAAGAATATTATGTCGAGATTTGCAGGAGGTTATTATGGCTGAAATTTTCTGCTTGCTGTATAACATACCTTTGATAGGAACCGCCAATTTTGCTGGGCTTCATAATATAATCTGACACTTGGTGCTATATGAGAAAATCGGTACGATATTTGCCAATGACTCTTTTTTCATAGTCTGGTGACGAAGATGAAATCAGAAAAAATATTATCGAGGCGAACTAGTTGGGATGTATCCATTCTGTGCCTATACAATTTTTTATAATACACAAACTTTCGTTTGCCTTTTTTAGTAAAAGAAAAAATGGGAAATATGCTCAGGCACAAACTACGAGAATTGGCATATCAGGTATAACAGTACTTGTTTGGTTTGAACCTAAAAAATTAACAGCGATTCTCATGTAACCATTGCAAGACCAGCGTCCAAGACGCTATATATTACATAGGATTACGTGGGATTGTGAGGGAAAAGTATATTGATGCTTTATATACAGGTAGTATAGAATAACTATAATTACCAAGAGATGTTCAAGAACCTTAGAATTATTTTAGCAAGACCATGATACTCCACACAGTTTAACATATTATTGAAGCTATGGCTGGAATAACTGCTTTCAATCAAGAAGAAAACAAAAAGTTAGAGATGTTATAGGATACATTACTTCTTAAGCTAATGACAAGAGAAGTTAGATTTGATAATTGTTACAACAGTTTTTGAAATAATTGTTTAACTTAGATATGGGGGTGGGGAATTGAATTTTAAGCAAATTGAAGAAATTGTTGAAGAATCTTTAAAGATGTTATATGAAAAAGATAAGCATTTAATTTATCATGAGTACAAAAATGGAGTGTGTGAATACAATCATGGATCAGAAAGAGGAATTGTTTTTCGTTTTGGAATATATTTTGATAAGTTTTTTAATGAGAAAAATACTCAGAAACAGAATATAACAATGGATTATTCCATAGATGTAGAATATAACAGAAATAAAAATGACAGTAAGAGACTTCCAGATTGGGAAAACGGTTGTTATCCAGATTTCATTGTTCATGAAAGAGGAACTAATAATAATAATTTACTTATTTTAGAGTTTAAGACTTGGTGGAATACATATCAAATTAATGACGAAAATAAAATAAAGCAATTTCTTGATCCTGATGGTGAATACAAGTATCGATATGGTGCAACAGTTCTTATAGAAAAGAAGAAAGGACATATTACATGGATAAGATATTAGAACTTTATTTTTGGAATAACGTAATGGAAGATTTAAACTCTACAATTCGTTCTTTAGGGGAAAAGGGGGCGTTTGATTACATACTATTGATTACAACCATTGCAAGTATTATTATTTCTGCATGTGCTGTATTTGTAGCGATAAAAGTACCTAAACAAATTGCTGAACAACAGAATAAGATTGCGTTATTTGAAAAAAGGTACAACTTTTATTTAGTATTAAAAAAATTTGAATTGTTAAATAATAGTTTAGACAGAATTATAAAACCAATTACTAATAAAAGCCTAGAAAGTATTCAATGTCTATTTGTAATCACATTTGGTTCTGAGCCGGATTTGAATATACAGTATGATAAAAATAAAACCTATAGTCAAGCTTTTAAATATTTTATGCAGGCAAAAAATGTTCTTGATTCAGCTTCTTTCTTGTTTAATATTGAAACAGAGAGATATATAGAACAACTTATTGAAATTTCAGTGAACTTACTAAACTCTAGTGAACCTCAAGACATAGAAGATAATATAAAAAAATATCACGAAAAAATAAAAGACATAAATGAAAAAATATTACCTATAGTAAAGAAAAATCTAAATTTAAATTAGTGAGAACATCCCATACCCTTTATCGAATCCAACTACTAACACACTGTTCTTCAGCTATTCCAAAGTTGTAGATACATCTGTCAATATAGTTCTGGTTTTTCCAATAATGAATATTACAGCTCTTTATAAGAAGATGTGGTTTTGTTATCTAGTGCATCGATAAGGGATTGCCTTTGGCTGTGCAGTAGGGAGTCAATCGCAAACTGAAAAACTCTGAAACAGGGGCGCTGTTACAAAAACATGGTGTTTATGGATCATCTACAAAATGATGTTCTGGCGAACTATAAGAAAAAGGGGAGATCCTTTGTCTATTACCATTAATAAGTGGACTATAGTAGAATATTCTGAAATATGAACGGCTATTGTACTGTTTGTCAATAGTCTGTCATTGGTTGTTGTGAAACTGAATTCTTTTTCAAGAGAGGAAATAAATGCTTTGGCAGAATATTGCTTGCTAAAGAATTATATGTTGAAATCTTATGCCTTGATAGAATACAATGAAGTTTGCAAAAGCGAGAAGGAAATAGACAAGCCATTAGTGGTTCTACAAAATGAAAGTTGACCTGATAATCATAATTCCCCAATGAATTACAAAAAGAATAATACAGATTTTGCAGAATTGCTACTGCAATGTGTCACACTGATGGAGCCGATACTTAGTATGCTGGAATAATTGTGTATACAGTTTATGGAGGCTGAAGCGGATTAGCAGCTGGATGCTCGGAAAATCTCATTGTCCAACTTGATTAAAGGTCTGAATCGGGAGATTCGCAGATGAACCAGTATCGGTGGAATTTTTTCTGACGAAGCGTCCTATGTTCGACTGATCATCACATACATGATGGAGTGTGCGGAGGGTGGTCTGTCTTCAGAGCATGTTCAGACAGGAATTTATTGCCACAATTCCACAAGTGGCAGCTTAATTCCATATTACAGGAAGCTTTTTTGCGAACTTTCCTTGACACGATTTATCAGAAAGTGGGCATTGGATAAATATGGATATAAAAATTAACATGAGTAGTTTTACGGCTACTTAGGTTTCCTGTTTTAGACAAAACAAAACGGTCAGAATAAATGTGTAGCCATCATTGCAGATGGTGTTCAAAGGGCAGTTGGGATGTTTTCCCAATAAGCAAATTTACGGAGAATGACTCAAACGGAAATTCGAGAAAATGAGTGAACTTGTACAGGTTTACACAGCTTTTCAATTTGTGAAATCTACATCTTGCTCTTGAATTTTCGCATTTTGGGAAATAGTTCTTTCAATAGAGAATTCAATTATAAGAAAAAAGAAAAAACTCTGCAAACGCAAAAATTATTATCCCGTTTTTGATAAGATTATAGTATAATTTGCATTGGAACTTTTTAAGTAGTAGTTTTGAAGATGGAGGTCAAGCATGGACGTAACCTATAATAAGCTTTTCAAGCTGTTGATAGACAAAGAGATGAAAAAAATGGAGTTTGCAAAAGACGTTGGTATCAGTCCGAATACTCTCGCAAAACTTTCGAGGAATGAACTTGTTTCTATGGAAGTCATCGTGCGCATTTGCAGAAAATTAAATTGCAGCATTGAAGATATTATGGAAGTTCTTCCCGAAACAAGAGAAAGATCATAAGGAGGACTTTTGATGGACAACACATATCCATATATTGCATCTTTAACAAGAGAGCCATTTTTGTTTTATGAGATGCGGACAACAGCAAAATTATTAAGCTGCGACTTGAGTGAAGAAGAGGTCGTTACCCAGATTACGAGTGACAATCTTTTTCAGTATCCGACAGAAAAATCGGTCGCTCGGATGGCAAAAGCATGTATAAAAAGATTAGCCGCTATGAATGATGTGGACTTGGTAAGAGCGATTGCAGAACAGCCGACTGATGTTGCTAAACAAATTTGTTTGTATGCCATGATGAAGCAGAGCCGCTTGATGTGGGAGTTTATGCTGACTGTCATCGGGGAGAAGTACAGATTAAGAGATAGTTCCTTTGGTAAAATAGACTTGAACACTTACTTTATGCGATTGCAGGAACAGGATGATGTAGTTGCGTCATGGAGTGAGGCTACAATTAAAAAACTTAAGCAAGTTTTTGCGAAAGCTCTTGTGGAGAATGAGTATTTGGATAGTGTTCATGCAAACCATTTGAATCCGGTATACTTACATCCGATTTTAGAAAATGCAATCAGAAGTCATGGTGACCTGATAATTTTACCAGCTTTTAACTGCTTCTCATAAGGAGGATACAGATATATGAGTACTATTGAAGAACGATTAGATAAGGTCAGAGAGTTGATTCAAGACCCTGACTTTTTGGAAGGCAAGGGTCTCAGCAACGAAGTGAATATTCGTATTTTTTGTTATGAACCGGAAGATGAAATGGCAGTACGACACTTTATACAGCAATTGGAATCAGATCATTCCTTGTCCTGCCAACTGAGAATCTGTAATCTGTATCAGACATTCCTTTCTATCTGTGAGGATATGGGTATCACAGATGCGATTCCGGATATGGAAGCGGAGGATGGAAGTGTTTTTCTTTTGGAGCAGCTCCATTCTGCCATTGGCGAAGGCGAGTTTATAGAGAAAATGCAGTTTGAACCGCATGAGTGTGGTGATGTGTTGATACTTACTGGTGTAGGTGAAGTTTTCCCGTTTATGAGAATTCATTCTTTGCTGGAAGCTTTGCAACCACATTTTTCGGATATTCCGATTCTGGTGATGTATCCAGGTGAGTTTGATGGTCGTCATGTAAAATTGTTTAACCGATTGCAGCCCAATGATTATTACAGGGCATTCAATGTTGTATAAGGGGGTACGATTATGATTATTCGTGATATGTTTGCTGATGATATCAACCGTAAAATTAACGGTGTTATCAAAGTCGATCAAGCTGCGGACGATGTAATCGAGCAGGAATTAAATGAGTATGTGATTACAAAGGAATTGAAGAAACACTTCATTACCTTTTTCAATTATTACAGTGATGCTCTGGACGAGCCGACCGCTGATACTGGTGTATGGATTTCCGGTTTCTTTGGAAGTGGTAAATCTCACTTTCTGAAAATGCTGTCCTATCTGTTGGAAAATAAAGAAGTAAAAGGTATTCACAGTGTTGAGTGGTTTCGCAAGAAATTTGAGGATGATCCGGTAACTTATATGTTGATTGACCGTTCCACAAAAGTAGAAACGGAGGCAATTCTATTCAATATTGATATTGAGGGCTCTATCAATAAAGATAAGACGGCTGTCCTGCGCGTATTTGCAAAAACTTTTTATAATCATCTGGGTTTCTTTGGTGAAAATCTGAAAGTTGCTAAATTGGAACAGTATATCGATCAACAGGGAAAGACTGAACAGTTCCGTCGTGTCTTTGAAGAAAAGAAAGGGATGCCTTGGGTAGATTCCCGTAAAGCGTTTGCATTTAACGGAAAATTTATCATTCCAACTTTGGTGGAAGTTCTTGATATGAGTGAAGAAGATGCCAAGGCTTGGTTCAATGATAAGTCCGCTACTGAGTTTTCCATCGCTCAGCTTGTTGAGGATATTAAGGATTACTTGAATACTAAGCCGGACAACTTCCGTCTGCTGTTTATGGTGGATGAAGTTGGTCAGTATGTGGGTACAGATACCGATATGCTTTTGAACCTCCAGTCTCTTGTGGAAAAAATTGGCAGCGAGTGTAGTGGCAAAGTGTGGGTGGTCTGCACTGGACAAGAAGCCATTGACGAGATCATTAAGGTTCGTGCTGATGAATTCTCCAGAATTCAGGCTCGATTCAAAACCCGTTTGAGCCTTTCTTCCTCCTCTGTGGATGAAGTCATTCAGAAGCGTATTCTAAAAAAGAACAATAAAGCCGAGTCCAAACTGGAAGCAGTTTATGAGAAGAACGATTCTGTTCTCCGCAACCTGTTCAGCTTTACTGACTCCATTTTGGATATTAAAGGCTATACCGGTTCCAGAGAGTTTGCTATTAACTTCCCGTTTGTGCCTTATCAGTTTATCATCATGCAGAAGGTTTTTGCTGAAATCCGTAAGCATGGTAACTCTGGAAAGCACCTTTCTGGCGGCGAACGTTCTATGCTCTCTGGATTCCAAGAAGCAGCACAGAAGATTCAGGAAAAAGATGAGTATGCACTTGTTCCATTTTTCCGTTTCTATGATACTGTACATACCTTCTTGGATAGTACCATTCGTCGTGTCATTGAACGATGCCAGAAAGCGGCAGACAATGGAGATGGCATTGAAACACAGGATGTGGATGTACTGAAACTTTTGTATTTGGTTCGATACATTGATGATATTCCTGCTAATCTTGATAATATTGTAATTTTGATGGCAGATGATATTCGCATAGACAAAATTACTATGCGCGAAATTGTTCGTGATTCCTTAAATCGTCTGTTGAGTCAGAACTATATCGGAAGAACCGGAGAGATTTATAACTTCCTTACCGATGAAGAACAAGATATACAACGAGAAATCAAAAATACGCCAGTTGATACTGCTGCGATTGTAGAACGTATTGGTCAAATGATTTTTGGTGATATCTTTACGACGAAAAAATACCGTTATGGAAAATATGATTTTGCTTTTGACCAGATGGTAGATGGTATTACTGTTGGCAATGTTACAGGTGGTATGCGACTTCGTTTCCTGACTGTTGCGACTGATAATGTAGAAAAAGCTGAGTTGCGTCTGATGACAGAGTCTAAAGGCAAAGAAGCCATTGTAGTATTGTCGGATACGCCATACTATGAGTCTTTAGAAAGTGCAATGAAGATTCGTAAGTATGTAAAACAGAGAAATGTAAATCAACTTCCGAAATCTGTTCAGGATATTATTCGAAACCAGCAGGAAGAAGCCACCAAGTATGAGCAGACGGCGATGGAAGATTTGGTAAAAGCCATTGAATCCGCACAGTTCTATGTAGATGGTGAGCATATCGAACTCAAAAGTGGGAATGCCAAGAGTAAGATTGAACAATCTTTGGAATATCTGGTGTCTCATGTGTACAGCGAACTTTCCTTAATTGACAAGAATGTTGATACTGATGCGGAAATTCTGGAAATCCTCACTGGTGCTGAGAATATCATACCTGGAATGGAGCCGAACCGTGGAGCTGCAACAAAGGTTGAAGAATATCTGGAAATGCAGGCAATGAAAAAACTGCCTACTTCTATGTCGGATATTCAGAGCCGCTATGGAGCAATTCCTTATGGCTGGAAAGAAATCGATATTGCTGCGGTGGTTGCCCGTCTGATTTATGATCAGAAGGTAACAATCAAATACGCTGGTTCCACCATTCAGCCGGATAACCCGAAACTGCCGGATATGCTCCGCAAAAAGAGTGAAATCGGCAAAACCAGCATCAGCAAGCGCCAGACGATTACTGCTACAAAGATGAGATCTGTCAAAGAGCTGCTGCGAGAATATTTCGATGTTATGGATGTGCCGGATGATGAGGATGGTCTGGTGGCATTTGTTGTTCAGAGATTTACTGCTTTGAAAGAACACTATATGGAATTAAATGATAGATATGAGAATCATAAGTATCCTGAGCAGAATATTGTTCTTGCTTCTATTGAGCAGATGGATGCAGTATTGTCTCAGAGAAAAGATAATATTGCCCTGATTGATGCAATTTTGAAAGAGGAAGATAACCTTTTTGATCATAAAGAAAAAATGCATAGGGTAGAAGAATTTTTCAAAAACCAGGTACAGATATTTGATGCCGCAATAAAAATGGAAGAAGATCTGAAAAATGACTTGGGCTATCTCAGCAAAGAGGTAGAAGCCAATGAAGCACTCAACCAGATTCGCTTAATTACTGTGGTACAGGGCGATTCAAAAAGTGTTTATCGTAGAATCCCAGAGCTGAATGGACTGATGGACAAGGTTCGGGAGGGTCATGGCAGATTGTTGGATTCCAAACGCGCAGAACTTCTGGAAATGATTCGTCAGTGTATGGAAGAAATTCATACACTTTCGGATGGAAATACGAACTGCACCGATCTGGTCAGAAAAGCGGACGCCAACTTTGATCAGCAGAAAAAGAAAATTAGCGAACTTCAGAGCCTTGTCCTGTTGGATGGTCTGGTTTCACAGATTTGGTCTTACAAGGACGAAATCTGCGAACGCATCGAAATAGTAAAACAGCCGCCAAAGCCTACCCCGCAAAAACAGCCGGATACCCCGGCAAAGCCTACACCCAAAAAAGTGATTAAGACTGTGTATCGGCAGGCTGCATTCCCTGCCAAAACTTTAGAGAGTCAGGAAGATATTGATGCTTACATAGAGCGTGTGAGAAACTATCTGACTGCAATGATGAAGGACTGTGACGGAATCAAGCTGAATTAAGGAGAATGTTATGGATAAGAATGCGATTAAGAAATTTGCTGTCTGGGCACGAAATGAACTAAAAGAGCGTGTTTCTCAGAAAGCGATGCAGTATGGAATTGAAAAGGACAATATCATTGATGCTGCGGCTGACAGCGTTAATGGTAAAGTTCTGACAAATACGCAAAAAAACCAGAGGCAGGCATTGATTGCAAAAATCAACACCAAGGGCTATGAGGAAGTGATGGAGGAGGTTGCCTACACTTGGTTCAACCGCCTGATTGCTCTACGTTTCATGGAGGTCAACGGCTATCTTCCTACCCGTGTGCGTGTATTCACAGACGAGGAAAATAATTTCAAACCGCAGATGATTGATGAAGCCCTGCATCTGGACTTGGACGGCTTGAATATGGATAAGGTTTATGAGTTCAAGAACGCCAACCAGACAGAAGAACTCTATAAATATCTGTTGATTACCCAGTGTAACGCTCTCAATAGTGTACTACCGGGGATGTTTCAGCGTATTTCTGATTACACTGAACTGCTTTTCCCTGATAACCTGCTTCGAGAAGGCAGTGTTATTGATAGGATGATTAAAGACATCAAGGAACATGATTGGAAAGTTAATAGTTCGTTAGAAAAACAAGATAATGCAGTACATATTCTTGGTTGGCTATATCAGTATTACAACACCGAGAAGAAGGACGAAGTGTTTGCTGCTCTCAAAAAGAATGTGAAAATCACAAAGGAGAACATTCCGGCTGCAACTCAGCTATTTACGCCAGACTGGATTGTACGCTATATGGTGGAAAACTCTTTGGGAAGATTGTGGGGAGAAGGTCATCCTGATTATTTAGAAAGAATTCTTCCGAGTGATGAGGAAAGAAGACGATATGCTGCTGGCGAAAGAAGGCAGGATGATCCCAAATGGTATTATTATCTGGAAGGAGCCAAACAAGAGCCGGAGGTGCAAGCGCAGCTGGCAGAAATCCGCAAGGAATACGCCGCCATGAAGCCGGAAGAAATCAAGTGCATTGACCCTTGCTGCGGTTCTGGTCATATCCTCGCTTACCTGTTTGATGTGCTTGTGAAGATTTATGAGGGCTACGGCTATACTACCCGTGAAGCAGTGGAGAACATCGTGAAGAATAACCTTTACGGTCTGGACATTGACGAACGTGCAGCGCAGCTTGCCTATTTTGCGGTGATGATGAAAGCCCGTCAGTATGACCGCCGCTTCTTCAGCCGCCAGATTCAGCCCAATGTTTATGCCATTCAGGAGAGCAATGGCATTGACCGATATGCTCTGGAATACTTCTGTAACGGTGATTCTGGGCTGAAAGCGGCAATGGACAGCATTATCAAGGAAATGCACGATGCCAAGGAGTACGGTTCTATCCTGAACATTACTCCGGTGGATTTTGCTGCCCTTTACGCCCGTTTTGACGAGGTGCAGGACGACATCAGCATGAGCAAAGAGAGTGTGTTGAACAATCTGCTGCCGCTGGTGCAGGTGGCGGAAGCACTGGCGCAGAAGTATGATGTGGTGTGTACCAATCCGCCATATATGGGCAGTTCAGGTATGGGTGCAAATCTCTCAAATTATGTGAAGAAGAACTATCCCGATAGCAAGAGTGATTTGTTTGCCGTATTTATGGAAAGCTGTGGGCGGATGGCAAAGAAAAACGGCTATCATGCAATGATTACCCAGCACGCATGGATGTTCCTTTCCAGTTTTGAAAAACTGCGCATTAAACTGCTACAAAAAGATACCATCAATATGGCACATCTGGGGGCGAGAGCTTTCGAGGAAATTGGCGGTGAGGTAGTGCAGACCACCAGTTTCGTCATGAGAAAAAGCCATGTAGCAGACTATAGAGGAACTTATTGCCGATTGATTGAGCCCACTACCCAACAGGGCAAAGAAGGTATGTTTCTTGCTGGTAAAAACCGTTATGTCGCCCAACAGTCAAATTTTTCAAAAATTTCTGGTTCGCCAATAGCATATTGGGCAAGTAAGAGAACATTAAAGCTTTTTAAGAATAAGTGCATCGACGAATATGTTCTATTTCGCCAGGGAATGGCAACCTCTGATAATAATAGATTTCTTCGACTTTGGCATGAGGTTTCTTCAGAAAGATCAAATTATGTGGCTACGGACTTAAGAGATGCACAGAACAGTGAAAAAAAATGGTTTGCATATAATAAGGGAGGGAGTTACAGAAAATGGTATGGAAATACTGATTATGTAGTTAACTGGGAGAAAGATGGGGCTGAAATGAAGGCTTTCACCGCAACACTTACTCAAGGAATGAATGTCCGTCTTAAAAGCCGCGATTATTATTTCAAAGAGTGTTACAGCTGGTCTAAAATTTCTGGTGGAGAAATTTCTTTTAGATATTATCCCAAAGGATTTGCTTTCGATGTAGCAGGATGTTGTGTGTTTAATACAGGTTCAAATTTATATTATTTTTTAGGATTATCAAATTCTTGCATTACAACTACACTTGCTAAAATCTTGAGCCCCACTTTGAATTATGAACTGGATCACCTTAAGAAAATTCCTGTTATCTTGGATACGGCTAATCACGACTCTATTGATCATTTTGTGATTGAAAATATAAAATGGTCAAAAATAGACTGGGACGCCTTTGAAACCTCTTGGGACTTTATCAAACATCCCCTCATCCTCCCTGTTTCCACGGTTGCGGATGCTTTTGCTCAGTGGGAAACCGAGTGCAACGACCGTTTTGCACAGCTAAAAGCCAACGAGGAAGAACTGAACCGCATCTTTATAGACATCTACGGCTTGCAGGGTGAGCTGACCCCGGAGGTGGAGGACAAGGATGTGACCGTTCGCAAGGCTGACTTGCAGCGTGACATCAAGAGCCTGATTTCCTATGCGGTGGGCTGTATGTTCGGCAGATATTCGCCACTCAAAGATGGCTTGCTCTATGCCGGCGGGGATTGGGATTATACTGCAATCCAGCAGGAATTGATGGAAGCCATCGGAAAGAATGAGTTTTCCAGCGGTGACATGGTGTGGGACGCTAACTTCATTGACAAGGACAACATCATCCCAATCTGCGACGATGAATACTTTGACGATGATATTGTCGGTCGCTTTGTAAAATTTATCGAGGTAGTCTATGGCAAAGATACACTGGAAGAAAATCTCAAGTTTATCGCTGATGCATTGGGCGGCAACGGTCAGCCAAGAGAAGTTATTCGAAACTATTTCTTAAATGATTTCTATAAAGATCATTGTAAGATTTATCAGAAACGCCCAATTTACTGGCTCTTTGACAGCGGCAAGAAGAATGGCTTCAAGGCACTCATCTATATGCACCGCTACCAGCCGGACACCATTGCCCGCATCCGTACAGATTATGTGCATGAGCAACAGAGCCGTTACCGTACTGCCATTGCCGATATGGAAACCCGCATTATTGCCAATGCGTCCACCAGTGAGCGGGTGAAGCTGAACAAAGCTTTGACGAAACTGAAAGATCAGGATACCGAGCTGAGAACTTACGAGGAAAAAATTCACCATCTGGCAGACCAGATGATTGCTATTGATCTGGATGATGGCGTCAAGGTCAACTATGCAAAATTCCAGGATGTACTGGCGAAAATTAAGTAAGGAGGTTGCAGCGTGGATATAGAAAAAGTAATACAAGACCTAAACCGCAGGTTTGCTGCACCTTTACCGGAATATTATCACCGCCGCATCATTTTCTGGCATGATGAGGACAGGGAATTCGAGGATAAGCTGGATGAAATTCAGCTGGATAATGCCAAACTGGTTGCTTTGAACGGCAGCAATACATTTATGGTGAAGAAACTGCTATCCAATGACGATCTGACAAGCAATTATCTGGTGTATAACCCGCTTTCCTTTGACAAGCCTGACGATGACTGGCTGATCGATGTGAAGTTGTATAGCGAGGAATTCCGTGCTGATTTGATTTCCATGTGGATGGATGAAATGGGTCTGGTGTCAAATTTTGCCATGCGGAAAGAAGTCAAGCACTATCGGAAATTCTTCAATGCTAGGGATCGCCGAGCAAAGGTGGCAGCTCAGAGCAAAACCCCAGAGAAGCCAGCACAGCTGCATATGGCTGTTATGGCTGCAATCTGTGGCATTAAAAATGCTCAGCCCAATCAGATTATGCAATCTGTATTTCGTGGTGGTATGGATAAGGCTACAAATCCTGTATATCAGGATTTTGTAAATTATGGAGCGCAGGAAGCGTTCTGGGCGATGGTGTATCAGGGAACTGGCTACTGCGAGGAAGAAAGTGACATTGGACAGTTGGCAATTCATTTACTGCTGACTGCATCCACCCGAACCATGTTCCCAGAATATCTGGCTGGGCTGGACAGATTCCTATCCTTTCCTCATCAGGCATATTGTTATGATTTCGTGTCTGATTGGCTGCGGAGCGAAAATAATCAGCAGCTCTATGAAATCGCTCGGTATGTGGAAGAAGAAGCACATTTGCCAGAGAGATTCGGTCAACTTGCATTGGAAGATTTGGTGGATACTGAGTGCTTCCCATGTATCAATGAAATCATTTTGACAAAACTGATGACGGAAATCAGTGATCAAATCATTGATGTGGATGCTATTACAAAAATAGTAGAAAAACGTCGCACCTGTGTTTGGTATGAGGAATTTGCCAACTTCTATGAGGGCATCTTGCAGGTGGCAAATATGCAGGAGTTCTTCAAAGAACACTCTACCGGATTTCACACCGCTCAAGCTCGTGAGGTCTGGAAGAAATACACTGAAGATTACTATAAAATGGATCGCTATTATCGTCAGTTCCATCTCTGCTTCCAGAAAAGTCTGGAAACCTCCAATATGTTGCTGGATGACTTGTTCAAGCACGTTGCAGATAAGGTAGAGGGACTGTATTCCCATTGGTTTTTACGAGAGCTGGGTAGCAATTGGTCTGATGTATGTGCCGATGAGCTGGCACAGTATGGCAAGGTGTTGGAAATTCCTCAACAAGAGAACTTCTATCGTTCTCGAATTAAAAATGCAGCTTCCAGAGTGTTTGTTATTATCTCAGATGCCATGCGCTATGAGGTGGCGGCTACGCTTGCGGAAGAACTACAAAGAGAGAATCAGAGTCAGGTGAAATTGGATAATATGCAAAGCATTTTCCCATCTATTACCAAGTTTGGCATGGCAGCGTTGCTGCCACACTCTAAGCTATCGGTGGAGGTTAGGGGAGATATCTTGACAGTGTTAGCAGATGGACTGTCTACCGCTAGTATCAACCGTGACAAGGTACTTAAGGCTGCTAATTTTGCGAGTGTGGCATTGCAGTACAAGAATATCATCGGCATGAAACGTGCCGAGAGAAGTGCATTAGTGAAGGGTATGGATGTCGTATACATCTTCCATGATACCATTGATGAAGCAAGCCATACTTCTGACACTGCTGTTTTTCCGGCTTGTGAGAAAGCGGTTTCTGAGCTGAAGAACATGGTTCGTATTATCGTCAATGAGTTTGGTGGTACCAATATTTTGATTACTGCCGACCATGGATTCCTGTATACATATAGCCCTCTGACTGAGGATAATAAGGCAGACAAAACCAGCTTTAATGGTATGGATGTGGAATATGGTAGACGATATGCAATCATGCAAAAGGGCAGTTCACCGGATTATCTGATGCCAGTGAAATTCCTGGGTGGAGAAACAGAGTTTGAGGGTTTTGCACCAAGAGAGAATGTTCGAATCAAGATGAATGGTGGCGGATTGAACTTTGTCCATGGCGGTATCAGTTTACAGGAAATGGTTGTTCCGGTTATCGACTATCACCATTTGAGAAATGATTCGATGGAATATAAGCGCAATAAGCAGAAATATGATACAAAACCGGTTACCCTGAGTTTGCTCTCTGCCAGCCGGAAAATTAGCAATATGATTTTTAGTCTGAATTTTTATCAAAAAGATGCAGTTGGGGCAAACCGAGAAGCCGCAACCTATCAGGTATATTTTACAGATTCTAATGGAAAGCAGATCAGTGATGTTCAGAAGATTATCGCTGATAAAACAACTGACAATGCTACTGAGCGTACATTCCGGTGTACTTTTAACTTGAAACCTTTGAAGTACAGCAATACAGAAATCTACTATCTGGTAATTGCAGACGAACGAGGATTCCAGCTTCCGCAACGCGAAGAATTTCATATTGATATTGCCTTTGCAGTGGACGAGTTTGATTTTTTTAGCTAAGTATCGCAGGAGGAATCAATGATGGAACAGTTGACTGAGTGCGAAAACACTCGTGATAAGATAAAAGAAAAACTCCGCCAATATTTTGACGGAAAGATTGTCCGTAAGGACTTGACCAAGAAAATCAAGGAAGGAGCAAATGTTCCGGTATATGTTCTGGAATTTTTGTTGGGACAGTATTGCAGCTCAGATGACGAAGAAGTGATTGAATCTGGTGTGCAGACAGTAAAAAGGATTCTTGCTGATAATTTTGTGCGCCCGGACGAAGCGCAGAAAATCCTTTCCAAACTGCGTCAGAAAGGCAGTCATACGGTCATTGATATGATTACCGTTCATCTGGATATTAAGAAAAATTGTTTCTTTGCGTCTTTTTCTAATCTTGGGCTGACCAATGTGCCGATTGAAGATGAGTATCCTGAAAAATATGACCGGCTGCTGTGTGGTGGTATCTGGTGTATTGTGCAGCTGGAATATGTGGATGAAGATATTCCGAACATCTATCCAATAAATATTCGTAAGCTGACACCGATTCAGATGCCACATATTGATATAGCAGAACTGAAACAGGGACGAAAGGCTTTTTCCAAAGAGGAATGGATTGACATCCTGCTTCGTTCTATTGGAATGGAGCCTGATGTGCTTTCCAAACGTGAAGAGTGGCTGCTTCTCACTCGTATGCTTCCATTGGTTGAAAATAACTTTAATCTTTGTGAACTTGGTCCTCGTAGCACTGGTAAATCTCATTTGTACAAAGAGATTTCTCCAAACAGCATTTTGGTTTCCGGCGGTCAGACGACTGTTGCGAATCTTTTTTACAACATGGGAAGAAAAACAGTTGGTTTAGTCGGTCTGTGGGACTGTGTTGCCTTTGATGAGGTGGCGGGCATTCGATTCAAGGACAAAGATGGCATTCAGATTATGAAAGACTATATGGCATCTGGCTCTTTTGCTCGTGGCAAAGAGGAAAAGGCGGCTTCTGCATCTATGGTATTTGTTGGAAATATCAACCAGAGCGTAGATGTCCTTTTGAAAACATCCAGTCTGTTTGACCCGTTCCCGTCTGAAATGGGGACGGATACGGCATTTTTAGACCGTATGCACTGTTATCTGCCAGGATGGGAAATCCCGAAGTTTAGACCGGAGCATTTTACCAATGATTATGGTTTCATCAGTGATTATCTTGCTGAGTTTATCCGTGAGCTGCGCAAGGAGCAGTATGGTGATGCCATTGATCACTATTTCAGGCTTGGAAAGAACCTGAATCAGAGAGATACTATTGCGGTCAGAAGAATGGTTGACGGTTATCTGAAGTTGGTTTACCCAGATGGAATATTCACCAAAGAACAGCTGGAAGAAGTCCTTCAGCTGGCTTTGGAAATGCGTCGTCGGGTAAAAGAGCAGCTGAAAAAGTTGGGTGGGATGGAGTTCTATGATGTGAACTTTTCTTACATTGATATGGATGATATGTCTGAACATTATGTATCTGTCCCAGAACAGGGTGGCGGTAAATTGATTCCGGAAGGAATGTGCAATCCTGGTCAGGTCTATACTGCCTCCCAAGGCAAGAGCGGTATGATTGGCCTGTTTCGTTTGGAGTCACAGATGCTTCCTGGAAACGGAAAGTTTGAAAGAACGGGTATTGGAACTGACCGTGATGCGAAAGAATCTACCAATACAGCATTCAATTTTCTGAAAGCAAATGCCAACCGAATTAGCGGCAGTATCAGCACTACTATGAAGGACTATATTATTAATTATCAGGATTTGCAGGGCATTGGCATGACCGGGAAACTGGCATTGCCTACGCTGATTGCCTTGTGCTCTATTGCATTGGGAAAACCGGTGCAGAGTTCTTTGGTAGTATTGGGTGAAATCAGCATTAGCGGAACGATGATAAAGGTGGATGAATTGGCAAGTACGTTGCAGGTATGTCTGGACAGTGGTGCAAAACGAGTGCTGATACCGAGTACATCTTTTGTGGATTTTGCAACGGTTCCGCCAGACTTAATGAGTGCATTTCAGTTGATTCCTTATCAGAGTGCAGAGGATGCTGTATTTAAGGCTTTAGGGGTAGAGTAATCAGTAAAGAACCTGCCTATTCTCTTAACACATAGAAAAAACGATTACACAGTAGCAACTAAGAGAGGTTGATAGCATGAAGGAAGAAAGTCCAAGTTTTCTGAAGATTGTATATTTTGATGAAACTGCGGCACAGGATTATTTGGACATTACAAATGGAGGCAGACTTGATTGGAGCAAAGAAGAAAACAAAAAGCGTGTTGCTCAAATACTTGCGGAAATTGAGGCACAAGCAAAGGGTGGCTTTAATATAATTAGCTTCTTAAAAGGAAGTATATCTGGAAATATTGATGCTAATAGCAGTGGTGAAGTATCTAAATTATTAGACACGACAATAAAGAATACCCTGCTGACAGACTATATAGCAAAGGCACATAAAGATGAAAAAATCGAAAAATTCGGAAACTCTGGAGTTTATGCTCCTAAGAACTCAGTGACTCTGTATAAAATGTATAGTTCATATCTGTCAGTTGTTCCGAAAGATCAGTTACCATTTGATATAGAAAAATTAAATGAAGCTGTATTAGGTGAACGAGGTTATTACGCTATGTTGCTGAAAACAGAAAGTGTGCCTTCATCTGTTTTGAGATTTAACATCAATGCATTCAAAAATAATTACAGTCTTGCTGATTTGAGCAAAATGAATCTTACATATTATGGGGTTAAAGTTGGAACCTGTAAACAGGCAGAATTAGGTATAGATCAAGAATTTGACTTCCAAGGGAAGTCACCGAAGGTAACCGCCGAAAGTGTATTAGGGATGAACGAAGATGCGTCAAATCAGGAAAATGACCTTGCAGTATATGACATTGTACTAGCGGGGGTAAAAGCATGAAAAAAATTGTTCTATTTTATGGCTCTGATAGAGCTTTTATGGAAATTATACCCAAGAGTCACAGAAATCTGCTGAGTATTGCCAAGCAAATGGATGATGAGAGTAAGAAATATGTGATGGAAGTTGAAGGATTTCCACGGGAAAAGCCCCAAAAGAGAAAACCACGTGTTTCTAATCTGGTAATATACGCAATTGAATACAATAGTGTAAATGAACACGTTATTACAAACTTCATTGATTTCGTAGCCCCAATAAATATAACCAATATGTATATTCAAAACCCACCGGCATTATTATTCGATCAAGTCAAAAGAGTATATGGTGACAGTTGTGAGATTGAAACTAAGAATCAAAAGTACAATGGTATAAGCGAGGATATTATCAAAAGTATATATACTGGATTCGATGACAGAATTATTGGTCAGAAATCTGTAAAAATGAAACTGCTGAAAGCTCTTTATCCCCTTATGGATAATAAGCAGAACAAACCTGTTGTAATATTGTTCTACGGGGATTCTGGACTTGGAAAAACAGAAACAGTACAATATCTCGCGGAGTTACTTGGAGGTGTGCTGCTTAGAAAACAGTTTTCTATGTACCAGAATAATGAGTTCTCAAATTATCTTTTTGGAGGAAAGCATAATCAGAAGAGCTTTGCTAAAGATTTGCTAGCTAGAGATTCTAATGTCATTTTGCTTGATGAGTTTGATAAAGCCAATCCCGTTTTTCATAGTGCATTTTATCAATTATTTGATGAGGGGATTTTTGAAGATCAAAATTACAAAGTAAATGTTCGTCACGCAGTGATTTTTTGTACGTCAAACTATCGGACAGAAGATGAAATCAAAGCAAAATTAGGATTGCCAATATATAATCGTTTTGATGCGATTATTGAGTTTAACCCACTTCCTAATTATGCAAAGATGAAAATTGCGGAATTGGCGTTGGAAAATACTGATAATGGTGAAGTGTTGCCGGATGAAATCAAGGAAAGAGTGGTTTCGGCATCTGTGGAATTAAGTAACGCTAGAGAAATTCAGCGATTGGTCAGAGATACTATTTCACTGCATGAAATAAAGAAAATTTGTAATGGATTGAAACTGGAAAATGGAACGAATTAAACTATTTGACTGGGTAAAGGGAGTGTATGGTACGGAGCTAGATTATCCTTATCAGTTCTAGTTGCTTTTCTGCCAATTGAGAGGTGATTAAAAAAGACATCAGTGCAGGTTTTTTCTAGAATAAAGTTGCTTGCTGGCAGACTTCATTCACACAATGACTGGTATACCAATTTGCACAAGACTCTTAATTCTACTAATTCGATTTATAAACAGACATATAATATATAAAATATCTATCAGTCCTTATCGCCGACCAGCGGTCGCGGATTCGCGTCACGTTTCAACCTTTTTATATCTATTTTTTCTAGGAGGAATATCCAAGGCATTTGAAAAGATTACTGAAACAAAATTATTCTATTATGAATAAATTATTCTGAATAGAATAGCAATCAAAAACAAGATTATTCGAATCTGAATAATCTTGTTTTTTTATGTGCATTTTTTCCGCATTTTTGTCATTTCTGGATTTGGCACAGATTTTGCTTTATATATGGTCAAAGAAATCAAAAGTCCAGCGGTGATATGTCAAGATAAAAACAATATTGAAAGATATACTTTC
>ENA-UONQ01000321-UONQ01000321.1-human-gut-metagenome-genome-assembly--contig:-CS26-NODE-321-length-67451-cov-16.731408_pt1 | contig 67451 bp, 85 predicted proteins | sample MGYA00242460_ERZ724007 | MGnify/ENA metagenome assembly ERZ724007
CGAAATGACCGCCATACCAATTGTGCCGAACAGCCACTTTTTGCCCTTATCCTTGTCTAAAGGGACAACATTTCATACAGTACGGCGGAAATAAAAAGCGGGAAAACACAACATGAGGTGTTCATTCCCGCTCTTTTTCTGCCTGCGTATCTATATATTGTATTTCTTTGCCTTTGAAATGCACACCCCTAATCTATGAGGTAGTGCCGCAGCAAATCCTCCCGGCCATCTTCTTTCAGCCGTTCCACAGAATAGCGCAGCCATTCCTCCGGGGTAGGCACATCCCCAGCGCATGGTATCCGTTCCCATTGCGCCCGGCGCTCCGGGTCAGGGTCATGCAGACCCTCCCATATCCGCTTTGAGATTTTCTCTTTGACCTTTTCCACGGTCGTATGATCCCGCTCCGCCAGCATGGCGAAGAAATCTTTTCCATTCTCTTGCAATGTAAAGCCTCCTGTCTGTATGAATAGTATTTCCATGTTCGGCCCATGATATAAACTACTCTATGCCCCACTTGGGAAATACGGTAGCCACCGATTGTGACTATTATACCACCCATTTGGGAATTAGAATAGATACAGATGGGCAGGTGATGGAATGGACGCACAGAAGCGAATCAAGCAGCTCATGGAGGAGCGCGGCTGGACGGATTACAGGCTGGCAAAAGAGGCAAACCTATCTCACTCCACAATAACCAACCTTTTCAAAAGGAATAATGCGCCGACGCTTCCCACGCTGGAAGTGATTTGTCGTGCGTTTGGAATAACCTTAGCACAGTTTTTCGCGGAAGGCGGAGAAGCTGTGGAAATAACGGATGAACAGCGCGAGCTTTTTGCAAAATGGAGTACACTCACCGAGAAGCAAAAAGCCCTGCTGCTTGAATTTATAAGCACCTTACAGTAGAGGGCAAAGAAAAAGACCGCAGGCCGGAACCTGCGGTTTTCTCTTTGCCTTATTTCATTATACAGCCCAGCGCAATTCTGGCCCGCCGGTATTCCGGGAGTGGGTTGCCCTTTATGCTCTCAATGGAAACTCCTTGCTTTTTGAGCTTTCCTTCTAACCGCAGCGCCTGTCCGCAATCCCGGCAAAGGCGGGAAATATCGCTGACTAAAACCGCGTCTATCATGTGGCGGTGGGCCAGCCCGGCCATTTCCCGGATGCCGGGGCGGTTCAGGGAAAGGCCGCTGCCGATCTCGGCTATTTCCGCCACAATATCATAGCCGCGCTCTTTGGCATATACGCGCAGCCGTTCTTTCTGCACCTCTAACAAGGTATCGTCTTGATCCGCGCGGGCGAGGCGGCAATAGACCGCCACCCGCATTGTTTTTCTTGCTTCCTCCTTCATTATGCTGCCCTCCATAATTCTGCCGTGATTTCAACCTGCCGCCCGTCGCGGAAGGTGAACACCAGCCTTTTATCTTCGTAAACCGTCACATAGTCCACCGTGGAATACCAAAGCTCCTCGTCAAAGGATTGCACCAGTTCCTGATGGTTGTTCATGTTTTCCATGAACAGCCGGATTCTTGTCTTTTTGGCATTGCGTTCCTGCCGAAGCTCTGCGATTTCCGCCAGCCGTTTCCGGGCGGCTTCAAACCGCTCAGAGTAAGCGTCATACCGGCGGTTGTATTCTTCCTGATCCATGGCGGTCTGCGCATTTTCAGAAATGATTTTCTGAATAAGCCCCAGTACAACCTCGCTTTCATTTTCCAAGGTTTCCTGTTCTGCATCCAAGTCTGCCGTATCAGTCAGCGCCGCAATCACTTCCTCGTATGCCTCTATAATCTCGTCCCGACTCCCCAGCACGATATTGAAAGCGGCCAGAAATGCGGCTTTGATTTCACCCTCTGTAAGATGGGGCGTGGAGCAATGCTGGCCCCGGTATTTTTCGTTACACTGCCATACAAGGCTCCGGTTTTCCGTATTGGAGTGCCAGACCTTGCTGCCATAAATGCCGCCACACTCGCCGCAGATAATGCGCCCGGAAAATGGATGCAGGCAGCTCGTAAAGCGCCCATCCGTCTTGCGGGTTTTCAGCTCGTATTGTACGAGGTCGAAAAGCTCCGGTTCGATAATGGCCGGATGGCTGTTCGTCACATAATACTGCGGCACCTCGCCTTCGTTGACCTTTTGCTTTTTGGTGAGGAAATCCACCGTGAATTTCTTCTGCAAGAGCGCGTCGCCCTTGTACTTTTCGTTGGTGAGGATGCTCTCCACCACCTTGGCCCGCCACACCTTTTTGCCACCCGGCGTGGGAATACCCTCGTCGGTGAGGTAGGTGGCGATGGCCGAGGGGGATTTACCATAGAGGAACAGGCGGTAAATCAGCCGGATGATCACCGCCTCGGACTCCACAATGACCGGCAGCCCGTCCGGGCCTTTTTCATAGCCGAGGAAGCGCCGGTAAGGAAGGCTTACCTTTCCGTCTGCAAAACGCTTGCGCTGGCCCCATGTGACGTTCTCAGAAATGGAGCGGCTTTCTTCCTGCGCCAGCGAGGACATGATGGTAATAAGCAGCTCGCCTTTTCCGTCCAAGGTGCGGATATTCTCTTTTTCAAAGAAAACTTCAATGCCCTTTTCTTTGAGCTTGCGCACTGTGGTTAAGGTATCCACCGTATTGCGGGCGAACCGGCTGATAGACTTCGTGATAATAAGGTCGATTTTACCCGCCAGCGCATCGGCCACCATGCGGTTGAAGCCGTCGCGCTTTTTGGTGTTGGTGGCAGAAATGCCCTCGTCGGTATAGACCTCTACAAACTGCCACTCGTCCTTAGATTGAATGTACCGGGTATAATAGTCCACCTGCGCCTCATAGCTGGTAAGCTGCTCCTCGTTGTTGGTGGATACACGGGCATAGGCTGCCACCCGCAGCTTGCGGGCCTCGCTGCTCAGTACATTGATGGGAAGCCGGTCTTTCTTTGCAGGGATAACCGTTACCCGCGCCGCTGTTACTGCTGGCATTTGGCAAGCCTCCTTTCTGCGGCCTGCCGGAGCGCCAGTTCACGCGCCCGCTGGCGGTTCTCCGGGTTCCAGCTATGGCGGCGGGAAGGGTTATCCCAAGTCTTTGTTACGGTATGCCCGTCATAGAAAACAAAGACCAGCACGCCGTTCTCCGGCACCTGAATTTCTTCCACCTTGGCCGCAAAGGCCGCCTCGTCAAATTCCGGCAGGCCCATGGCCTCGGCGCTCACCCGTTTCAAAATTTCCTCCGGGATCTGCTTGGCATCGCAGTGCGCCTTGCCTTTCTGGTTGAAGGTGCGGCATAGCCAGCCCCGCTTTTCATAGGGGGTGTTGCCGTTGAGAACCTTCCGAGTAAAAGATTTTCCGCATTTGCCGCAATGTATCTTCCCGCTGAATGGAAAGCGGTTCCGCTCATAGCTTCCGGAGCGCGGTTTATAGGCGGCAGCCCGGCGGGCGCGTTCCGCCAAAACCTTCTCATAGGTTTCCCGGTCAAGAATCCCTTCATGGCTGCCCTCTACAAAATACTGCGGTTTTGCGCCGTTGTTCTTGCGAACCTCTTTTGTGATGGGGTCTACCACAAAAGTCTTTTGTAGCAGCATATCCCCGACGATTTTCTCGTTGCAAATCAGGTCAACAATGGAGTTCCCTCCCATGTTGGCTCCATGCCTGCCTTTGATATTCACGGCGGCAAAGGCATCTTCCAGCTTACACCGCCCGTAACCTTCCAGATAGAGGTCGGCGGCCAGCCGTATGATCTCGGCCTCCTCCGGTACGACTTCCAGCCGCCCGTTGACCTGCCTGTAACCATACATGGTGATGCTCCAAGGCAGGCCCTGCTCATAGTTAGATTTGATACGCCACTTCTGGTTTTCAGATACCGAGCGGGCCTCCTCCTCTGCATAAGCAGCGAGGAGGGTAAGCAGAAGCTCGCCATCCTCGCCCATGGTGTGGATATTCTGTTCTTCAAAGAAAACGTCCACCCCCATAAGCCGAAGCTCCCGGATGGTGCGAAGCGTTGTCACTGTATTGCGGGCAAAACGGGAAACCGACTTCGTAATTATCATGTCGATTTTTCCGGCCCTGCAATCGGCCAGAAGCCGCTGAAATTCTCCACGGCTGTCTTTCGTGCCGGTCAGCGCCTCGTCGGCATACACACCTGCGTACTGCCAGCCGGGCGTTTTCTGGATCATGCCGCTGTACTGGCTGATCTGCGCGGAGAGGGAATGAAGCGGAGCTTCTCTGCCGCTGGATACCCGCGCATAGGCCGCCACGCGCTTTAGCTTTGGCGCTTTTTTCCGCGCGGGCGGGGTAACTTTTTGAATAATGCGTTCCATAAATACGCCCTCCTTTCAGGACACTGATGTTATAGGAAGCCACCCTGAAAAGAAAGGCTTTTCAGCAGAAAATACCGCCCAAAACAGGCCGGAATTTTGCCGCCAGTCTGGCCTCAATGCGCAGAAAATCCGCCTCGTTTATGACGCCTTTTTGCAGCATTTCACGGGCCACCGCGAGGGCCGCCTGATACTTTTTCTCCCGGTCAAACTGTTCCTTCGTCATGGGTGCCTCCTTTCTGAAACCGCGCCGCTATATAGCAGGCGTGGGAACAATACTTCCGTTTCCGGTTCCCATAACTCTGAAATTCCTGCCCGCAATGGGCGCAGGTGGCCGGATAGAAGGCGGCTTTATGGATAAGCTCCGGGTGCAGTTTCCACCATGCGCGGCGGCAAGCCTCGGAGCAAAATTTTCTCTGTTTTCTCTTGGGGTATTGAGGAAGCGGCCTGCCGCAGTTCCGGCATACCACCACCGGCTCTTTGGAAGCCACTCCGGTGAGGTTGTTGCGGCGGCAAAAGCTCTTGACCGTATTCTCGGAAATACCTAACCGGGTGGCAATCGCTCCATAACCGAGCCCTTCGCAGCGCAGATAGCGCACCTGCTCTTTTTGTGCGTCTGTCATGGGATCGCCTCCTTCTGAAAGAAAAGAGCGGCCCCGGAGGGCCGCCCACCATGTTTACCTGTTGGGAAGTTTCAAGACCTGTCCCGCATAAATCACGTCGGAAGTCAAGCCGTTTAGTTTCTTGATCTCATTGTACCGGGTGCCATTTCCAAGGTACTTTTCTGCAATGGCCCACAAGCTGTCGCCCTTCTGCACCGTGTAAGTAGAAACGGCTGCGCTGCCCGCATATACAACCTTTCCGGCCTCGTCAAAAACAGAGTAACCGGGATTTTCGTCGGCACAGCGTTTTGCATTGTCCAGCACATTGAAAGCACCCTTTTGAGAAGCGGCATCTGCCCAGCTTTTGCGCACCCGGTAAAGGGTGCCGCTGCCGGTGCTGCCAGAGGCAGAGGGATAAACCTTATTCCCAGCTTCGTCAAAGACCGCATAGCCGGGATTCTTGTCCACCAGCTCTTTTGCATTATCCAAAACCGCAAAGGCTCCGAGCTGGGAGGAAGCATCGCTCCAAGACTTTCTCACCCGGTAGAGGGTGCCGCTGCCCGCAGAACCTCCGGTATTGCCGGAAGAAGAACCGGCCAGCTTAGCCTTCACCGCTGCGCGGAATGTGTCCATGTTCTTCCCATGCTTCGGGAACCAGTGCATGACATCCCCGTGATTGGAGGCAATGCCCTGCGCATGGCCCTCGCTGTGGCAGATGATATTTTTCTCGGTCAGGCCGTACTGCTTGCAGAGGTAAGCACAAAGTTCCACCGCCTCATTGTAGACCTTGTTGAAATAGGCGGAATCCGTCAGGCCATCCTCGCAAATTTCAAAAGAGATGTGGGTATTATTGCCGGAGCCCTTGGAACCGGAGCCGCAATGCCAGCCCCGGTGATTCCAAGGAAGCGTCTGGTAAGTGGCAATCGTCCCATCCGCCAGCTTGCCGATAAAAGCGTGAACGCAGACCTCCCGATCCATGGGCTGGTTCCAGTGATTGTTGTACTGGTTCTTTCCCAGCAGGCCATCATCCGGGCCGACATAGCGTTTCAGCCACGGGTTGTTGGCCCCTGTGCTATGCACCATAATGCCCTTGGGGGTAATCTTGCGGCCTGCTTTGTAGCAGGCGTTATTCGTGAAAATCAGTGTATGCAGATTCATAGCGAAACCTCCTGTTTCTTCTTCAAAGCCAACGACGCTGCCGGTGCCGTATTCATGCACCAAAGCAGCGCCGCTGTAATAAAAGGCCAGTATCTCGTTGTAAGGGACACCCTGTTTTGCGGCCCACATACAGCCCACTTGGGAAAGCCCCACGCCATGGCTGGGATTGGTGGATTTCTCTGTGCGGGCCGCCGTGTCCCACGGATCAGGCTTGTTCACATAGTAGGGATAGTCCCGGCTCCAAACCTCTCCGCTGCGTTTGCAGGTGCCGCCGTTTGAGGCCGAATAAAAGCAGTCAATGACTTCGCCGCCATAGGTAAGCACCTGCCCGGCGGTTTCCTCCACGGCCTGCCTGCTGCGGGGGCTGGACTCTGCCAGAGGGGCGCGGTATGCCTGAAAGCTGGTGGTGTCGTCTACCACCGTCCCCGCCATGGCCCGCCTGACCGCGAAGGTGCGGGCGGCTACAGCCTGCGCTTTGAGCGCCTCCATGTGGGAGCTTTCATAAATCTCGGAAGGCACCACCCCGCAGAGGTATTCCTCCAAATCCAGCTCCACAGGCCCCGCGCCAAGGAGGGCGGTATTCTCGGCGCGGGTCAGTTTTACGGAGATCTTCATTCCTTGCCCTCCGTGTCCTTGTCGTCCTCGGTGCGGTTATGGAGCTGCGCCAGTACCTCTTTGAGCTTCTCCGGGATGGGCAGGCCGATGTGGCCAGCATTTTCCAGCAGGCTCACGCCTTCGTTGGAAATGTAGAAGAAAATCACCGCAGTACGCAGCGCATCACCGCTCCCGATAAGCTGCGTGTCGATCACATGGCCGATGCCGACCATGACGAAAATCAGAACCTTGCGGAAAATCCCCTTAAAGCCCACATTGCTGGAAAGGGTCTTGTCGATGATGGCGCACATCACCCCGGTAAGGTAGTCGATCACCACAAAGGCAATAAGCGCATAAAAGAAACCGTCCATCTCTCCGAAGAACCAGCCCAGCCCGCCGCCGATAGCGGCAAGCGCCACCTGAATCCAATTCCATACAGTCTTCATAAAAAATCCTCCTTTTACATAGGAAACGAGCGCCCTCCATACAGCAAAGCGCCTGTTCCGGTTTTATATTTGCTTCGGCATGACCTCCCACAGCCGCATATCCTCCTGTCCTAAAGACCAGATTGCAATGCCGCGCAGGCCCCACCGGTAAGCAGCCTCGTTGGCCCAATATACCAGCGAATCCACGTCCTGATAGTACAGAATGGAAAAACCATCTGCATCGCCCAAGAACAGCCGGGCAGTCCAGACGTTTATATCCCGTGGGATCACCTTGGCTGTGTAGTCATTCCCGCAGGAGATTTCCAGCAGGTGGGAATGAAAGAAATCATAGTCGAGGGAAATATCCTCGCTGCGGGTGGAGCCTTCATCCACATCGCTGTTCACTGAGAAAATCTGAAATTCCTCGTCCCACGTCACATCGGAGCGGGCAATCCGCCCGAAGCTGGTGCGCACCCCGTCCGGATACACCACGTCAAAGCACTCATAGGGTTCATAAGCCCAAGCATCCCCGGCCCGCAGCAGGTCGCAGACAATCTCATTGTCCGCCTGTATGCCCGCATAGCCGGAGGTGGCGCTCACCGTTGCGGTAAATCGCAGGGTGTAGCTGGAACCGGAATACACCCGGACTCTGTTCCCGCGCTTTCGCATCTCAATGGTATAGACGGTCGGATCGCTGTGGAGCTGCGCATCCGGGGTCTTGGAAAAGCTGGTGGCATAGCTCCCCAAAAGCGAGGAGCCTTGGTATAGCTCCACCCGCTGGGTATCGTAGTTTAAACAGCAGAACAGGTTTCCAAGGAATACCCCGGCCCGCCCGCCGCCATTCTGTGGGAAACCCACCCGCGCCCGGATATGCAGGTCGGAGAACCCCTCATACTTCCACGCCAGCCTGCCGGAGCCTTCCAGCAAGGAATAGGGCCGGTTCTCGGTGGTGTAGCTTTCCCGCCACACAGACCATTCCCCGGAAAGCGTCGTCCAATAGCTGTCCGGCAGAGGAGTATCATCCCGGAAGTCCTCATACCAAACCAGCGCCGAGTCCGGTTTTCGCCGGAGCATTTCACAGGTGAGCTTAAAGCCTTTGTCGGGTGTAGCGGGCTGGCCGTTCACATCCAGAAACTGCCGGGGTGAGAGGGTGAACGTCGCCTCTCCGGCAGACGGTTCCTCGGAAAAGCTGCTGCATACCCGGAAACCGTAAAACTGAACGCCGGGAATACCGCCGCTGATTGTCAGGGTGTGGCTGCCAGCGGCAAGGCTCCTGCCGGATGCAAAAGAAAGCCAGCAGGTGCGCCGCCAGTACGGCCACCACAGACGGTTTTCTGAAAAAGTTTTGGAGCTTCCGTCCACCGATACATTCAGCGCGTTTTTATCCCAAAAAGGAAAAGCAAGCCGCACTGCTATGTCATAGGTGCCTGCCTGCTCAATCGTAAAGTTGAAGGTTGCTGTCGCGCCTTCCCCCAGCACTGTCATATAGTCGGAAATGCTGGCGATCCCGGTATAGGAATCCGGGGTGCCTCCGCCACGGTCAATGTAGATCGTCCCGAAGGAAGTCTTTTGCTCTTTCCCGTAACAGGTCAGATAGCGCCTGCGGTTATAGACTTCCTGCTGCAGGGGCGAAACCACCGAGGTCGCATCCCATCCTTCCATGTAATCATATACCTGCGGAAGCGCCCACGGCACCATATCCACATCGTCCCAATATGCCACAATGGGGATCATGGGCTGGGGCGGCGCGTCACCGGTGAAGTTATAGCCTCCGGTCATCCAGAGCTTGGCGGCATAGTAGGTGTTGGAAATACCCCGGTAGGTTTCGCCAAGGTTCTCCGGAGTGTCGTATATCTGCCAGTTCCAGCCATATCCCGGCAGACCCATGAAAATCTTCTCCGGGGCCATGGCAGTAACGGCGTAATCGTAGATGCCCTCCAACCAACTCCGGGGGGATACCGGGCCGGGGGCGCTGCCTGCCCACGCCATGCCATAAGACATAATGGAGGCCGTGTCACAGTACGGGTTGAGGTCAGCATAAACGCACCAGTTTTCACCGCCCACACTGCCCTGAACGCCGGTCATACCGGGCAGGCAGATGTTGACGAGTTTGGAGGAATCATAGGCTTTGACCGTCTGGTAAATAGCCTGAAATAAGGCATTTGCTGCCTCCCGGTTTTCATACCCGCCGCCGCGCTCCAGATCAATATCCACCCCGGCGCACCACGGGTATTTCTCCATAATGCGCACCAACTCGGTTAAAAACTTATCTTTAGCCCCGTTTGTGTTATTGCGCAGGGCCGTGAAAATACTGGCAGTGCCGTGATTCATCACAGTCAGCATCCAGTGAATATGCGGCCACTTGTTGATGTAAGTCATCATGGAGGAAATACTGGTGCCGGTTTCCGAAAGGGTGCCAGTAGCGTCTACCTCGAAGGTGAAAATTCCCACCGTATCCAGCCGGTCGCCATAGTCCCGCAGGGCCTCGTACATCCGGGCGTTCTGCATGAACGACCAGACCATGCACCGCCTTCCTTTTAGATAGTCCCGGCTCAAAACCGATCACCGCCTTCCTGCATTTCCTGAAATTCAAACAGCAACCGAGCTGATTTATGCTCCTCTAATGTCACTGGATGCTTGCTGTCCCCGGCAGCCGTGTACTGAAAGAAGCCGCGCTTTTCCGTGGGGCTTCCATTGAGCAGGCATTTCCGGGAAGAAGCCAGAAGGGCCAGCTCATCCCCGGCGCTTACCGCAGCAGGGAAAGCCGCCTTGTGTGCGCCCGCGCCCAAGGCCACAGAAATGCTGCCCGCCGCCATGTCCTGCACCGGGTAGAGATAGCAGTCCAGCCCCGCCGTATCGGAACCGAGGTTGAATAGCACTACCGTTTCCCCCGAGCGTACCACGCCGTTGTAGAAACGTGGCGGAACAATGGAGCCATCCTCTCGGTACTTTTGCAGAATCGTTTCTGTATTTATCACATAGCCTGTGAGCCGGTCGCCTTCCTGAACCATCAGGTCGGTGAAATAAATCCTGCCTGTACAATCAGAAATCATCGGCTTCACGGTAATGCTTACCACCCGCTGATCCTGCTTTGTCAAAATTGTTTCTGAAAATCGAGTAAATTCCGCCATGCCAGCCTCCTTACCCGTCCAGCGTCCACTGAATTTCGCTGGGATGGCCCACCCAGCCGGTAGCAATGGAGCCGCCCTGCACCATAATGTCGGTGAAGTACACCTTGCCGGTGCAATCCGTAATACAAAGCCGGATGGTGATGGAACGCAGCCGCCCGTACCCCTTAGGGGACAGGTCGGTGGCAGTTTGCGAAAAAGAAGCCATAGGCCGCTCCCTTCTATATTAAAAGAGGTCGATGAACCGCGTTTCCGTGGAACCGTCCTCATATTCAAAGGTTACTTCAATGCCGACCTGCCCGCTGGGGCCTTTCTGCAAATCCTCCGAGGCAATCTGCGCTGAAAAGGTATAGCTCCGGCGGCTGGCCGGGTAGACCGTCTGTGTCAGGCTTTTTGTCATTCCCAAAACGCCCTCCGCCTTGAAGGAGGCCGTACCGGAAACGCCGTTTTCCGCATCTACCTCAAAGCCGGAGTTCGTCCAGTAATTCATACCGCTGTCGGCGCGGGAATTGCGCAGGTGGTTGAAGGGAACCAAGTCCTTTACTTCCTGCCGGTCAATCACATCGGTGGAGGCCAGCACATCGGCGGCTTTATCCCATTGTGCGGAAGAATCGCCCAGCTCTCGAAGGGTAGTGGAGAGTTCCAGCACTGTTTTCCATGGCTCCTGCAAATTGTACTGGCGGCGCACCACGCGGGTTTTTACCGATAGATTGAGGTCTTTATCGTCCACCGTTACAATATCGCCCAGCGCCCATGCCTCATGCTCGTACCCGGTCAGGGCCGACAAGTCCATTGCGGAGAGAACATAGGAAACACGAGGCTGTGCGTACTGTGCCAGCCGCATCTGTGTATATTCCAGCATCTGATAGGGATTGGTGAAGTTAGAGCAGTCCAGCGTGGAAATACGCACTTCGCTGGTATAGGTGAAATCCTCCACATATTCCTTCCCATTGTTGATGGAAGCGAACGTCATTCCATCCTTGCCGTAGGCATAGAGCCTTGTTACAAGGCTGCGGGTATCCACCACCCGCTCAATACTTTTAAGATTTTTACGGTATGCAAACAGAGCGCCGCTGTCATTCCCGCCAAAGGTCAGCAGGTGGACGAGCCGGTTCGGGCAGTCAAAAATCAGGTCGCCACCGTGGATATTCTGCGTGGCCCGCAGGATGGAAAGGGCGTTTTTCTCCGTACACTGCCATGTGCGCAGAGTGGTGACGTTGACCGTCCCCACCGACCAGCCGGTGCCTTCCAGCGCGTGCCGCATCGGCGCATCCGCTGTATCCGCATTGAAGTCCACTGTTTCTTTCTCCTCGGAAAAGGACAGGTCATAAAAAGCAGCCTCGGCATAAACCTGCGTTATGATCCGCCCATCCGTGTCCTTGGTATCGGTGAGGGTTCGGATGCGGTAAATATCATTGACGATCTGCACCTGCTTTTCATTGTCCAGCATGGCCCGCTTGGGATCATGGAAAGGCAGATAAAATTCCATCGTATCGGCCCCGTTGACCTCGCTGGTAACAACAATGTCAAAAGCGTTTTCCAGAACGGCTTCCCAAGCGCCGTTTGCATCCAGTACCACAGGTCGGGCGAATCCCAGCTTTTCATAGGGAGCCTTCGGTATATCGTGGAGCTGGATTTCCAGTACCTTCGGGGTAAGCGATGGATCATCTGTGGCAAGCGTTACCCGGAAACGAATATACTGCCGGTTCGGGGATTGCAGCTCACCGCTGGTGCCGATAGCCTGCCATGCCGACCATTCCTCCAAATCATCCGACGTGGAGGTTTCCACCTGCTCAATGGAGGTCACGCCTGCTGTGTATTCACTATTTACCGATACCCGGCCCGAACCGGAAAGGGCGCAGGCCGCCGCTTTTGTAATAAGCTGCCCGCTGGACGGATAGGCTCCGTCCGAGCTTCTAAGGGTAACGCTCCCCGGTTCGGTGAGCGCATCCACGTCACCGGACATATCTCCACCGTTGGCAAACAGGGTGGCCTTAAAATATTCCGCCAGATCCTCGGCAGTCAAAGAGGAATCCGTATCCAGAAACCAATCGTCAAAGCCGCCTGCGTAATAATAGGTGTCAGCGTGCATCCCCATAACGAGGTCAGCGGTGCAGGAACGGTTCAGTTCACCCTCAATCGTCAGCTCGTTTGAAATCCATACTGTACCGGTGCTGCGGTCGCCTACCACATAGCAGGCTTTGTATTCTTCCGGTTCGATCACAGCAGCGAGGAAATACCAGCCGTTGTTGACCAGAGAAAATGGAGGCGTTACCGACTCGTCCAAAATCAGGGAGCCGGAGGAATTATAGAGCATCAGGCGGGGCCGCCCGGAATAAAGCGAAAGGTACAGGATCGGCTGGCCCGGCCCCTGCCGGGTGTTAAAGATTGGGCAGAAAGTATTACCCACAGAATAAATGGTGGGGTTCATCCAGCCACCCACAACGATCCGTTGTCCCAGCTCGGAGAAGATGGAGCCGTTGTTCACAACATGAAGATAGGTTCTCTCCGAAGTGGGGTTATTGAGATTTAAGCGAAAATAATGCCCACGCCAGTCTTCCAGCAGATTAGCTGTGGTGCCGTTCCAGTTAATAATATTAAAGTCCCGGCCATTGCCGGAAGAATCCATCAGCCGGTCATTGCTGTCCGGCTCGGATTCGTTAAAGCGCCAGAGGCCGGAGGCGGCCCATGCGGCTGGAAATTCTCCGGTGAAATCCTCCTGCACAGTTAAAGTTGTCTTTACTGCCATTGCTTACCTCCATCGGCTCTTTGCCTGTATATGAAGCTCGGTAAAAATGGCGCTGCCCTCAACTGCAATTTCCACTTCATTCACACCCCGGCGCAGTATCGGGAAATTCAGCTCCTCCAAACAGGGCAGGCCGTTTCGCAGGGTATTGCCCGCGCTGTCCGTCACTTTTGCTGTTACCATTCCGGTGTCGATTACCAGCACCTCATCCGCAGCCAGTGGGCCAATCACCCGCAGGTTTTCTCCATTGGTCGTGAGTACAATCGCACCGGAGGAAATTGTTCCTTGCAGAGAATACACCGGCTCGGAGTCTGTGTTTCCGATTTCACGCTCCACTTCATGCTCCCCCGCTTGGGAGAGGGTAAAGGTTTCATCATCCAGTGCGTATCCGTAAGGGTCAGGGCAAAGAAAACGGAGGGTAAAGGAACCGGCTGCCCGGAGAAGCCGTTCACAGTCCACCGTATCGGAGAGGCGGGCCATAAAATACCGGTCTGGCACATCATCCAGTACAAGCTGTTTTGTCCCCGCCGTAGGGTCGAGCCATGCCGCCACCTGATCCAAAATCGCCACCATATCGGCAAAGGTTTTCTGCGGGTAAACATTGCAGGCCACATCAATATACCGCTCGCCGCTGTCTGCCCCAAAGTCTGCAATGCCTGCCTTGCCGGGGACAGTTTCCGTATTGCTCCGAAGGGTAGGAACCATCTGCCAGCCGGTAAGATGGGCCTTGACGCTCATGGATTGAGAAGTAATTCCGTTGTATTGAAAGCCCAAGCGCCCACCTCCTTACGCTGTGATGATCCGGCCCTGCGCGCGGGAGCCGACCTGCATGAGATTATAAAGTTCCTGAGAAATCCTGCGGATGTCGTCCTCGCTGCGGACAATCATCTGCTGTACCATAACGAGCGGGCCGCCGCCAGCCGCCGTAAAGGCTGCGCCGGTCATACCGCCCGTTACATTTGCATTTGCGTTAAGCTGGTAATCCGTGGGGATAGCAGTCTGCATATCCTGCGCCAGCTTATTCATTACCCCGTCAATATCCGAGGACATTTTCTCGGCAGCGGAAACCGCCTGTTTTCCGTTATCTTGGATGGAGCCAGCCAGACCTTGAACCAGCATTTCACCAACCCACGCCATCTCTTTCGAGGGAGAATTGATGCCGAAAAAGCTGCAAATTCCATCCCAAATCGAGGAAATCCAGCCGGAAACTTTGTCCCAAATCCAGCCGGCAAGGCTCTGGATACCAGACCAAAGGCCCTGCACAATGTTCTTACCGACATTGACGATCTGGCCCATGGAGGAAGTGAAGGCGTTGACAATCCCCGCGATGATCTGCGGAACCGCCTTCACGATTTCCACGATAATGGTGGGCAGGTTTTGGATCAGCGACACGAATAGCTGAACGCCCGCCTGTATGATCTGAGGAATACTGTTAATCAAGGCGTTCACCAGCGAGGAAATAATCTGTGGGATAGACCCCACTATGGTGGTAATGATGGTCGGAAGGTTCTGAATGAGGGACACCAGCAGGCGCACGCCCGCGTCGATGAGCTGCGGGATACTTCCGACAATGGCTGTCACTAACCCTTCGATGATCTGCGGGATGGCCGCAACAATTGCTGTGATAATATCCGGCAGGGCCGCCACCAGCGATGTCAGAAGCTGGATTCCGGCATCAATAATCTGCGGAATAGAGGCCACGATAAACTCCACGATGGCAACAATGACCGCAGGAAGCGCCTCGATCAAAACCGGGATGGCGTTCAAAATACCCTGGGCCAAACCCATGACAAGCTGCAAAGCACCCTCCAAAAGCAAAGGAAGGTTGGCAATCAAGGTCTGTACCACTGTCATAATGATCTGGACGATGGTTGGAACAAGCTGCGGCAGGGCTTCGCCAATCCCAAGAGCCAGTGTAGCAACCATCTGCGCAGCCGCCGCAATGATCTGCGGGAGCAAAGCCAAAAGGCCGTTTGTCAGTTCCAGAATGATGGTAACGGCTGCGCTTGCAATCTGCGGCATGGCCGCAACAATTCCATCTGCCAGCGCTACCACAATATCCACGCCTGCGGATAGCAGGGCTGGAAGGCTGGCAAGCACCGCTTGCCCGATCATGGGGACAATAGCAGATACTTTTTCCAGAAGCATTTCCACCAGACCGCTCAGACCCTCGGCAAAGGTTTCAGCCGATCCGGCTGTCCCTTCTAAAACGCCTTGTAACCCTTCACCCATAAGGGCCACAAAAGGGATCATGGCCTGCAGTACGTCCGCTGCCATGAATTTCAGCGTTGTCATAATCGGTTCCGCAATGGCCCCCAGCTCTGCATAGGCATCTGTCAATTCCGCCTGCGCCCGCTGGGCCGCCATTACATCACCGTTAAGCTCTTTGTAATTTTCCGCAGCTTCCGCATAAAGCCCGTTTAAGGTATCGGTAATGAGAACGGCCCGTTCCTGTTCACTGTTGCAGGAATCCAAAGAAGCCTGAAAGGCATCCTCGGAAAGACCAGCCCAGTTCAGAGCATCCGCAAGCTGGCCGGTGATCTGTCCGGTTTTTGCCGTTTCATTTGCGGCCTCGGTTAAACCTTCAATGGGAAGGCTGTCCCCAAAGGTGGCCCATACACCAGCGGCAATATCCGTCCATCTTGTCAGCTCCTCCTCTGTACTGCAAAGCTGTGCAAGATGGTTGACCGCTTCGACGCTGCGATCTTCCTCGCCGAGAATGGAATAAAAGGACTTGTAGGCTTCACCGGCCTGATCGGTGGTAAAGCCTGCTGTGATAAAAGCCGCGTCCAGCTTCGCCTGATCCTCCCGGTATTCCCGTGTAGACTCTGCAAGGTCAAGAAAACTTTTCGTCAGACCGGCAAGGGCAGCACCCGCAGCCACAACCGCCGCACCGATAGCCACACCCATGCCTTTGACAACGGAGCCGACCTTATCAAATTTTGAAGAAGCATTGTCCGCATCATCTGCCGCACCTTCCAGCTCATTGCCGAAATCGTCTGCCTGATTGCCGGATTGCTCCAATTCATCCCCCAACTCGTCGATAGCGCGCTCATTCTGTGCAAGCTCCCGCTCCATCTCATTGAGAGTGGCCTGCGCATTATTGAGCTGGGTTTGCCATTGCTTTGTGCGCCGGTCATTTTCGCCGAAGGAGTTTGTGGCGTTTTCCAGCGCCTGCTGCAAGGTGCTGATTTTCTGACGCTGGGTATCAATTTCTTGATTGAGGACGCGGTTCCGGGCGGAAAGGGCCTCCACGGATTTGTCCTGCTTGTCAAACTGAGAGGCCACGAGGTTCATTTCTGAGCCAAGCACCTTAAAGGTCTGGTTGATTTCTGCCAAGGCCTTCTTAAATTCCTTTTCGCCTTCGACACCGATTTTCAAGCCAAAATTGTCCGCCACGGATCCCACCTCCTTCCTCCGGCGAGGGCAGTCTTAAATTCCAGCCGGGATAATATCGTCAATGAACAGTTCCCGCTTGGGCTTGCTGATCCCGGTAAACTGCTTGTGGCACTCCCACAAATCCAGCAGATACCCGAAAGGCATCAGCCACGCTTCCTCCTCGGTGCGCCGCAGGGGAACCGTTGCATAATAAATCAGTCGGGTAAACAACTCCTCGTCGCTTACCCGACCAGCACGTTTTTTGGATCAGCCTCACTCTCGATGTTCCGCTTCGTACCCCGGAACATGGCCTCCATGATTGCGTCCTTATAGGTTGCCAGCTCCAAAGGCGAAGTCAGAAGTTCGACCTCCTCCTCAGTGAGCAGGGGCTTCGGCTCGTCCTTATGGCGCAGGTTATAAATCAAAATGCTTTGATTTGCCATGAGGGCAATCAGCCAGATGATTTCATCCAGCGCCATCTCAAAATTTTCCGATTTCATCAGCTTGGTGCCGAGGTTTTCCAGCCCGCCGTATCGCTTGGCAATCTCCTTGGTGGCTTTGGTCGTCAGCAGCAGCTCGTAGGTTTCCCCGCCGATCTGAATAGCAGCGGAGCGTTCATTCTGATCCATCATGCAACATCCTCCGTATAATCAGGCTCGTAAACCTCGGTGTACCAGCCGCTGATAACAGAAGCCTCCACCGCAGTATCATCCTCGTTGACCTCGGCCTTCCAAGGATGCTCGTTCTTGCCATCCAGCTTATTGCGGCGCGTCACCGTTCCCTCAATGGTCGGGGTGGAAAATTCGATGCTGTCGCCCTTGGTCGTCAGGTTGGTGGAAGGCACCGCAAACTTCACCCGATAAAGCCAGAAATAGCGGTAAGTGCCGTTTGCCTTGCGGGCGCGAAAACCCACCGCCACCGGTGCGCCATCATTTTCGCTGGCAGAAATCAAAACGCCGTTTGCGTCAATCTTGGCCCCGGTAAGGGCCTCGGCAGCGGCCACGCCAATATCATCCACCCCGAGGGAAAGGGTGCCGCTCTTAAATTCCTTTACAATCTCCGCCGCGCCATCGTCGGCATACAGCGTGGCTTCATTCAACTCGATGGAAAGCTCCGCTGTCATTGCCTTGGCCAGCATAACAGGGGTGCCGTATTCTTCGTCGCCGTTTTCATCCTCGGTGATCGGGGCGTAAAACAGCTTGTCAAGGCCAATCGTCGCCATGTATTCAATCCTCCATTCCGTAATGTTTCGCCACATCTATGGCGTAATGGTGAAAGCCGGTGTCGTCCTCATGGCCGATATACCGGCGATCCGTGATAACAAAATCCGCACCCAGCAGGGCGCGGATCATTGCATTTTTCTGTTTGGTGTAGTTCCCCTTGTTGAAATAGGACAGCCGGGCCTCCTGTATGTCATAGAGTGGGGCGTTATCCCCATGGAGGCCAAAACTGTCCCCGAGAGGTGTAATCACCAGATATTCGTCCGGCGGGGTATCGCTGAAAACGCCGGTTTCTATGGGTATCCCCAAAGGCAGCAGGCAGGTGTTCAAATCCTCCAACAGGCTCAAATTTTCTCCACCTCCTGCTCAAACGTCCGCTTCATCGCCTCAATACAAGGGGCGCGGGAAGCAGTGCGGGCGGGCTTTAAGAACGGCTTTGCAGGCTGGCCGCTCTTGCCGTATTCCAGCACGTTGGCGATCATGGCGTTGCTGCGGCCATCCGAGCGCGGTTCGGCAAAACCCACCTTCACGTTGTAATTGCCTTCCCGGTCAATCTTGGCCGGGGAAACGCCGAGGGCGGACACCAGCTCGCCGGTAGAGCGGGACTCCTCTTTGGTATCGCGGCCAATGACCGCCTGCAAGTTAGAGCGCACCTTTTCCAGAACGACCTCGCCGCCTGCTTCCAGCACTTTTGGAAGGATCTCGTCGGTTTTATTCCCCAGCCGGGAGAGCTTTAAGAGGAAATCCTCCGGCATTTTAATCTGTACCTTAGCCATTTGCCGCCACCACCTTTTTCGCTAAAATCTCCACATACATCCCGCGCCCCTTTACATCCTCCACACTGGTAATGTCATACCGGCAGCCTTCGCAGAGCAGGAATAGCTTGGTAGAAACCTCCACTCCGGGGATGGCCCGGAAGCGGAACAGGTCGGTGGCCTCCGAAAAGGCCGCCCGGTTGGCCCACCGCTCGCTGCCATGGCGGGCTTCATGGTAGGCGCGAACCTCCGCCAGCACTTTATCCTGCTGTGTGGCAAAACCTTCTGCGTCCTTTACCGCCTCGGTGGAAAGGAGCTGCACCGGGGTGCGCATTTTCCCGTAAGACATAGGCTACACCTGCCAATCCCGGTCAAGCCGCAGCAGTAGGTTCACCGTATTCCAAACCTGCTGCCCGGCCTGTACATTATCTGCGAAGAAGCCGCCTGTGGAACCATCCCGACTTTCGTAGAAATGGGAGGACAGCATGATAACAGCCTGTTCTGTGGTGGGCGGCATGGGATTGTCCGCATAATGCCCGGAGGGGATATGCTGGTAACTTTCCGCATAGGAAACGGCTGCCCGGATATATCCCCGGAGCAGCTCGTCGTCCTCATCATGGGAAAGGATCAGGTTGTCTTTGACTTTTTGGAGCAGTTCGTCCATGCCGCCACCTCCTTATCAATCGGCAGTCATAAGGCCCGCCGCCTTCAACTTGGCGAGCAGGCCGTTAAAATCAGAAACCAGAGTGGGGACATCCGTCGCCACACTGTCAGCCTGATTGGCCGCTTGGGGAACCTCAGCGGCAGGCAGGCCGGTGACAGAGGCACCCTCTTTGATTTCGAGGGTGCCGCCGATCACCCATTTATCGCCGCCCTGTTCTGCATAGTTCTTTCCGTTGTAGCTCATCCGTCAGCCCTCCTTACGCAGCCTTCTGCTGCAATACCTTCACGGCTTCGGGAAGGATCAGCTTGCCATCCACGCGCTGGGAGGCAAGGAAGCCCACCTGCCCGGTGGTAGCGTACAGCTCGCCGAGGCGGCGGAAGGAACGTCCCTGCCGATCAGCCACCCAATAATAGGACAGGTCGCCGAACAGAATAGATTTTGCACTGGCCGCCATGGCGGGCATAAAGGCCGAAGTATAAACCGGGCGGCCCAGCAGCATATCCGGGGTTCCGGCAGTCAGGGAGGGCTGCCAGAGATACTGGCCGTTTCCGTCTTTGAGCTTTCTAAGGGCCTTCACGGAAGAATCGTTCATCAGGAAAACCGCGTTCCTGCGGTAAGGCGCTTTCAGAGAATAGAACAGGTCGAACACCTCGTCCGCCGTAAATGCGGTGGCGGAGGCGGCAGTTACGCCGATTTCCGCGCCGCCCGTTGCAGCCAGAACGCCCAGCGGCTTGCCGGTGCCATCACCAGTAAAGAAGGCTTCCTCCTCCTTGTTACCAATGCGGCGGGCAAACTCACGGGAAATATAGGCTTCCAAGTCAAAAACACTGTCGTTTAGCAGCTCCTCGCTAATTTTAATCAAGGTTCCCAGTTTATAGGCACCAATGGAAACCTGCGAGAAAGCATCGTCGCTCTCCGGGATCGTCCCTTCCTCGTCCACCCACGAAGCCGTACCCTTGGAAGCCACCACCGGGATTTTGCGGTCGCCGGAGCTGGTCTGGATCACATGGGCCAGTGTGCGGAAAATGTTCTGCTCCTCCAATGCCTCCACCAGAGTGCGCTCAAATTCATCCGGCACCAGATAACCGCCCTCAGAGTCCGTACCAATCTGCAGGGCGTTCATAATCTCGTGGGAAGGCATCTTGCTGCGCATAGCGTTCCAGAAAGAGCGGCGGTATTCCGCAGAGGCGCGGCCAGTCTTTTCCTCACCAGTAGGGGCCGCAGGCTTGCCCGTCAGCGGGGTGTTGACCGGCTTAGAAAGCTCCGCATCCAGAGCGGCCTGTCGTTCCAGACGGTCAATCTCCTTGCCGAGATTTACCACATCGGCCTCCATCTTTTCATAGGTTGCCACATCCTCGGCTGCCAGCAGGCCATCGGCACCACGCTTGGCGTCCAGAAAAGCCTTCGCCGTTTCCCACGCCTTTGCGCGCTTCTCGCGCAGTTCCAAAATCTTGCTCATAGTAAAGTCCTCCTTAAAATTTCAATAAATTAAGCCGCTGGTACAGCGGCTCGGCAGGTTGTTTCTGTTCGGTTTTCGTATGGGGCAGCTTGTTCAGCAGCCGGTTTGTCACCGCTCGCCGCGAGAACGCATAGCTCTCCGGTTCGGGAGCGGGATCTTCCTTCGCGGTGAACAGGAGGTCGTCCGCAAAGCCAAGTTCCACGGCTTTGTGGGCGGACAGCCATGTTTCCGCATCCATGAGGTGTGAGAGCCGCGCCCTCGACAGCCCCGTTTTGATTTCGTAGGCATTGATGATCGACTCCTTTACTTCGTCCAGCATGGCGATGGCCTTCTGCATTTCCTCGGTATCGCCAATCGCCACCGTCAGGGGGTTATGCACCATCATCAGGGCGGTGGGAGCCATGAGAACCGTGGTTCCGGCCATGGCAATGACACTGGCGGCACTGGCGGCGATCCCGTCGATCTTCACAGTTACAGCGCCCTTGTAGTCCATGAGCATACTGTAAATCTGAGAAGCGGCCACGCAGTCACCGCCCGGAGAATTGATCCAGACGGTAATATCGCCCTCACCGGCCAGAAGCTCCGCCTTGAAGGCGGCGGGGGTAATATCATCGTCAAACCAGCTCTCCTCGGCAATGGTGCCGTTAAGGTAAAGGGTGCGGCTCTCGTCTGAGTTCCGCACCCAATTCCAGAATTTATTCACTTGTCTGTTCCTCCGTTTCTGTTGGATTTGTTGCGGCGGTTCCGGCAAAGGCCCCGGCATCACTGAGCTTCGTCATGGAGCCGTTTACCAGATACAGGTCGCCGCCTTCCTCGGCGGGGATACGGTCGAGGTTTTCCAGCTCTCTTATGTCGTTGGCGCTCATCCAGCCATTCTGGCGGGCCACCGCATAACCGTTCATGCGGCTGGCGTAATCGCCCCGCAGCAGGCCCTCCACATTGAAGCGGATAAAATACTCCCGTTTCTCGCTGTCGGAAAACAGGCGGCGGGCCATGCTCTGTTCCCAGCGCATAAGCCACGGTTCGAGGGTATATTTGACAAATTCCAAGCTCTGCTGCTCGATGTTGGAAAAGCTGGATTTCTCCAAATCCCCGACCATGTGGGGAGGCACCCGGAAAATGCGGGCAATCTCGTTGATCTGAAATTTCCTCGTTTCCAGAAATTGCGCCTGCTCCGGGGAAATGCCGATGGGCTGATATTTCAGGCCTTCCTCCAAAACCGCGATTTGATGGGAATTTGCACTGCCGCGAAAGAGCTTGTTCCAGCTTTCCCGCACCTTATCCGGGTTTTTCAGAACGCCGGGATGTTCCAGCACACCGCCGGGGGCTGCATCGTTGGCGAAAAACTTCGCGCCATATTCCTCGCAGGCAATCGCCATCCCCACCGCGTTCTTTGCCATAGCGATGGGCGAATAGCCCACGATCCCATCATAGCCAAGGCCGGGGATATGAAGCACCTGCTCCGGCGGCAGGTAAACCTGCCCGTTTTCATCATCCACCGGGGAATCATCCGAGCCACGGGTATAGAGGTAATAAACCTGTCCCTTGCTGTCCCGGTCAACGGTCATCTTGGTGGGCATCAGCGGATAGAGGCCGATCACCTCGCCCTTGCCATTGCGGATGATCTGCGCGTAAGCGTTCCCGTATAGGAGCAGGTGGCCCATCAGGGTTTCCCGGAAATTGAACGAGGTCATTTCCGGGTTCGGCTCGTCGTGCAGCAGCCGGTAGAGAGGATGATCGAGGGCCTTTACCTTGCTCCCGTTTTCACCGTAGCGGTACACATGGAGCGGAAGGCCCGCCACCGCCTCGGAGAGAATACGGACGCAGGAATACACGGCTGTCATTTGCAGCGCGGTGCGCTCATTCACCGGCTTGCCACTGGTGGAGCCGCCAAAGAAAAAGGAAAAGCGGCTGCCGCCCAAGGTATCCTGCGCCCGGCGCAGTTCCTCCGGCTTATCCCGTGAATGGAAAAAACGGCTGAAAACACTCATAGCAACAAAAGCCCCCTTTCATCGTAGATAGAAGCGCCGGTATCCCCGCCGCCTCGAATGGCCCGGTCAAGCGCCATGATAGTCGCCACCGCACCGTCAATCTTTTCTGTGGATTTTTCCTTATCCGGTTTCACATTGCCCGCCGGATCGGTGCGGACATGGATGTTGTCCATCATCCACCGCAGAACCGGGTGGCCGCCATGGGCGAGCTGTTCATCCAAAGTCAGGCGCATCAGCTCCTTGGTGGGTGGGGACATATCTTTGAAGCCCTGCCCGAAGGGAACCACCGTAAAGCCAAGGCCCTCCAAGTTCTGCACCATCTGCGTTGCACCCCAGCGGTCAAAGGCAATTTCCCGGATGTTGTACTTTGCGCCCAGCTCGTCGATGAAGGACTCAATGAATCCATAGTGGACGACATTTCCCTCGGTGGTTTTCAGATACCCTTGCTTTTCCCACACATCATAGGGAACGTGATCCCGGCGCACCCGCAGGTCAAGATTGTCCTCCGGTATCCAGAAGAAAGGCAGGATCACATATTTGTCGCCCTCATATTCCGGAGGAAATACCAGCACGAAGGCGGTAATATCCGTGGTGGAGGAAAGGTCAAGGCCGCCATAGCACGCTCGGCCTTGCAGGGCCTCCGGGTCTACCGCAAAGGCGCATTTATCCCACTTTTCCATGGGCATCCAGCGGACAGCCTGCTTTACCCACTGGCAGAGCCGGAGCTGCCGGAACAGATTCTCCTCGGCAGGGTTCTGCCGGGCGCTTTCGCAGGCCGCTTCCAGCTTTTCTATATCCACCGTAATTCCAAGGGAGGGGTTGGCCTTTTTCCAGACCTTCGGGGAAGTCCAATCGTCGGCCTCATCCGCGCCATAGATCACCGGATAAAAGGTGGGGTTAATTTTCCGGCCATCCAGAATATCCCGCGCCTTCTGGTGAACCTCATAGCAGATGCTGTTCACGTCATTGCCCGCCGTGGTAATGAGAAAATAGAGAGGCTGCTTTCTGGCGTCACCGGAGCCGTGGGTCATAACATCATAGAGCTGCCGGTTTGGCTGGGCGTGCAGCTCGTCAAATACCACCGCATGGACGTTGAGGCCATGCTTGGTGTATGCCTCTGCGGAAAGCACCTGATAGAAGCTCCCCAGCGGCTTATAAATCAGGCGCTTCTGCGACAGCACCGGCTTGATACGGGATTTGAGGGCCGGGCATTGCTCTACCATGCCGCAGGCCACGTCGAATACGATGGAAGCCTGCTGCCGGTCGGAGGCGCAGCCATAAACCTCGCCGCCGTATTCCATGTCGCCGCAGGTAAGCAACAGAGCCACCGCAGCGGCCAGCTCGGATTTTCCCTGTTTCTTGGCAATCTCGATGTATGCGGTATTAAACTGGCGGTAGCCGTTGGGCTTTACAATACCGAACAGATCCCGGATAATCTGCTCCTGCCAGTCAATGAGTTCAAAGTTTTGTCCGTACCACTCGCCCTTGGTATGCTTCAGGCAGCCGATAAAGGAAACGGCCAGATCGGCCAGCTCCTGGTTATAGGTCGAGCCTTCCGCCATGAAGCGGGTGGGCTTGTATTTCTTTAACTTGCGAATATCCGCCGCCTCCTTTCTCACGGCAACAAAAAAGGAACCTCCCCCGGTATGGGGAAAGTCCCTTAAAGATAATTTTTAAGTTTCAAGTTCCGGTTTTATTTTCCGGCTTCGTACAGAACCGCTCTGCCGTAGGTGATGCGGAGGATCTCCTGCGGATAGTATTCCGCGTGCCTGCCGAACCGTTGCTCGAATTTCCGGCGATCTGCCGCCACGATATTCCAAGTGCTGTAATAGTCCTTACAATCGCGGCGCAGCTCCTGCGCCTCCGTCTTGAAGGAAAATTCCTCACCATCCTTGCAGATGGTGACGTTCACCGTCTTGGCAGAGGTGGTATTCATGGCGGCCATGATTTTCTTGACGATATGTACCGGGTTGTCCCTATCGTCCACAAGCGCCTGATATTCCGCCAGCTCCACGTCATTGCAGAGGAAGTCAAAGAGCATTTCTTCCTGATTGCCCTCCATGTAATCTGTGGCTTCTTTGGCGGCATAGCCCTGTGGATCTAATATATAGGAAAGCAAAGAGTCCTCCGTCCAGTTTTCCGCTTCATAGAAGCACTGGAACGAGGGCGGCTCAAATTCCGCAGCGTCCAGAAAACGCTCGCGAGCCTTACTCTTTGCATAATAGTCCTGTTCATTTTTCAGTTTCCGAAGCAGCTCCGGGTCGGATAGCTCCGTGATTTGAAGGTTGCGCCTATCGTTGGCAACAGCGGCCTCTACCAATCGCCGGACAGCCTGCCGCAAATTTTCCCGCAACTGGCCTGCGCTGCGCTCCTGTGTATCCTCACCGGCCAAGCCCTGCACATCGTATTGTGCGTCATACAGCTCGCCATCCCTCCGGCAAAAGATACCGGCATATTTGAATGTGCCGCCACGGGCCAGTTCCTTGCCGGAGTATTGCCGCTGGCAGTAGAGGTAGTCAAAATCCTCGTTCTTTTGCACCCTGACAAAGTAGTAGGTCGTGCCTGCGTTCTCAATCATGCAGGTGTGGCTGCCAGCATGGCCGAGCCAGCTTAGAAATTCCTTGTTCATGCGACACCTCCTTAGTATTCGTTGGGGAAAATCACCGTTGTGGCGCTTCTATCCGCTTCGGTGATGATCCAGATTTTCAGGTTTGGCTGCGCTTTGTACTCATACGCAGCAAGGATGCGGAGGTCGCCTTGCTGTACTGCCAGATCGTTGGCCCGCTTATCGGCGGCAGATAGGTCGCCCCAATCGCCCTGCCGGTAACGGTCAAGAGAGCGCCAGATAAAATTTTCAAAGTCGCGGTTTTCTGCGGCCTTGCTGGCTACAAGCCGAGAGGCGCACAGATTTCCAAGTGAAAAGTTACTCATAGCCGCCCCTCCTTACAGTTCATACCCGGCGCACCGGAGGATTTCCCGGATAGCGTTGATGGCCCGCTTGGGGCTGGAATAGTCGCGGGTGCCAAGTGCGCGCCCATCCTCGAAAAGCTGGATGATCGGCACCCCATAGCTGATGTGCGCCATGATTTTATAGGTGCTTTCCATGGGGCCATAGAAGGCCACCTCGTCCGTCCGGTGCCAAGTGCGCTGGTAGATAAAGCTCCCGTCGTAGGTAGTCGCTCCGAGGTACTGGAAGCCATGCTCCCGCATAAGTTCCTCAAAGGCCGCCTGCTTCATTGCGATTGTCTGTTTCATGGTGAAACCTCCCTTGTTTGATGTGGTCAGAGATTACTCTGGAACACCACAAAAGACAAGGCTCACCAGCGAAAAAAGCCCGTTTCCGGGCCTTTTTCTTTTGGAATATCAGCCGCTCATTTTGGCCGAGGGATACTTCGCCAGCAGCGTTTTCCACGGATCGACAGCACCGGAAGCGGCCACCTCCATCACCGCAAGGAACGGGAAGCAATAGAGCGCCATCCCGGCCCCGGTGTCCTCGTTGACCCACACCTGATTTTCAGGGACATTTACCACGATGAAGCAGGAATAGCCGGTGTCCTGATTGTCGGCGATGTTCTGCCATTCCGCCTCGGAAATCTGTGCAGCCTGCGGTATCCGCTTGTGCAGCGGCAGAGGCGCATGGCCCGCTTCACCCCGGTTTTCATCGAGAAAGCGGACAAAATCCGAGAAGCCATGTACCAAAGGGCTGGTAAAATAGCGGGAAGTCCCGCCACCTTGTATCTCAAAAGCGCATCCTTTATTCTTCATTTTCTGGCACCTCCACAAAATAAAAATGCTCCAAATCCTCGGAGGTGAAGCCGTGGCAAAAAAGAAACGCCTCCGCCTCGGGCTGATTTTGAAAAATCCGGGTTTTGCCGGTATCATCCAGCAGGTATTCCAGCGCCTCGTTAAGCGTGATCCCGTCCACCGGACGGGCCACCATGACAGGCGGCAGATAAAGCGCGTCCTGTTCCTCCACCTCGAAGGAATAGAAATCCTCGTCGCAGCCGAAGCACTGATAGCGGTACTCCGGGTTGTCGGAGTCGTACACGGGCCTGCCGCAGCGGCGGCAGATCATATCTGTGTTTTCATACCAGCGCCCTTCATGGAAGATCCCGCTCATTCAAAATCACCGCCTTCCAAGATGCGGATTTTGTCCGCACCATAGGCCACGCCCAGCCCGGAACCGCAATCCCATTTTACATGAACCGTGGCTATGTCGTCCACAAATTCCACCGTCCCCCGGTCGCCGGGCTTTAACCGGCTGTATGGGTCGTCCATGAAAACCAGCTCCACCCGCGTTCCCTTGGGGTAGCGGGCACGAACAGCCTCCACGATTTCTTTTCTTGGGAATCTCATTGCATCCGCCTCCTTTCCCGGTAAACATTCTCGGACAGGAAGGAACCAAGAAAGGTTTCTGCGCTGTCGAGGCCTTCCCATGCTTTCTCGGCAAACAGAGCCTTGGATACCCGGCCCCAAAAGATAGCTCGTCGGATCGCACCGGCCTGCCGGGCCGCTTTCTGGATAAACCAGCGGAATTGTGCCACGGGAGCGGCCCCTGCCTCAAAGGGCGGCATGGATACATCCTGCTGCCCGCATATCCGGCAAAGGACGATGCCCAGCCATTCCGTCATATATTCCGCGTCGGCAATATCGCTGCCGTTTACCCGCAAGCAGTCAACCGGCACCCTTTGCAGCCTTCGCGCCATTCGACGCACATTGCGCAGGCTGCGGAGCGCAATCTGTAAATCGTCCTTACTTCCCATAGGCCGCCTCCTGCATAAGCCGGCGAGTACGCAGCGGGTTTATTGAGCCGCAGTACAGACCGTCAGCCGTATCAAATACCCGGCCCCAGCCATCGGCTCCAACCTCAACCTTTGCCCGGAGGGCTTCTCCGCCGTTCCATTTCAGAACCGTTTCAAAAGTTTTCTTTGCCATGGTGTCAAACCTCCTTAAATTTGGTGTGACACAGATTACTCTGGACGGTGGTGAAAGACAAGGCTCAAACGTATTTTTTCATGCGCCGGGCCTTTTCACCGGTAAATTGTTCCCAGCGCAGAACGGTTAAATCGCAGTTCAGGGGATCGCTGTCCATGGCAAAACAGCGCCGCCCGCTTTGCTCGGCAGCAATCAACGTTGTGCCACCACCGCAAAATGGGTCAAGGATCAGGCCGCCCGGATCGGAGTGCATCTTGATACACCGCCAAGGAAGCTCCACGGGAACCGGCTGCGGGCCACCGGCCTGCTCCGGCACAGAAATCTCCCATACACCCGCATAGCCCCACTTGCGGCGCTCCTCTTTGGTAAGGCGTTTCACAAAGCGGTAACTATGGGCGGCGAAAGCGGACACCCAGCCATATTCCTGCTGGTTTACTTCCTCGGCGTCGTCCCCGGCAAAGGCCGCCAGATATTCAAACTGTTTCTGTGGCTTGTTGCTGTTCTGATGGGCGGAGCCTGTGCGGGCCAGCGAGCCCTGCCGTTTCCAGACGCGAATCCAGAGCGGGCGGAAATTGCAGTCCTCAAAGAGCTTCATGCTGTAAAGCCCCACGGGCTCCATGTACTGGGTGCCGGTAGTGAACAGGTCGTCCATTTTCCAGCAGACAATCTCCGCATGGCGGCAGAGGTTCGCCGCCGCTGCGCCCAGCCGTTCCAGCCATGGGGCCAGCCCATCCTTCCGGTAGTCAGCCAGTGCAATGAGGGGCGGAGCCGTAAAGGCACAGGCGGCCCGCTCGTTCCCGCAAAGCCGCGCCATATCCTCAGCAGAAGCGGGATCGCCGCAGAGAAGGCGGTGGTTTCCAAGCTCCCAAAGGTCGCCGGGCTGAGTCGTGGCCCCACCAGCCGCCGCAATCTCCGCCGCCGCTTCCTTTTGGTTGAAATCATCCTGTACGGCCTCGGCGGAGTAAAACTTGTTCATCAAAGCGTCGATTTCCTCAGCATCGAAGCCGGTAAAGGAAACGTCAAAAGCGGAGGCATCCAGCTCGGCGATGACCTCGGCCAGCTTCGCCTCGTCCCAATCGCCCTGAATCCGGTTCAGGGCAAGGTTCAAAGCCTTTTCTTTTTCCGGCTCCAAATCCACCACAACGCAGTCAATCTCTGTTTCGCCCATATCCAGCAGCACTTTCAGCCGCTGGTGGCCGCCCACAACATTGCCGGTGGCCCCATTCCAGACCACCGGCTCTACAAATCCAAACTCCTCAATGGAGCGTTTCAGTTTTTCATAGTCCTTGTCGCCGGGCTTCAAATCCCGGCGCGGGTTGTATGCTGCCGGGTTCAGCCGGTCAGCACTCACTTTCTGTATCAGCATTTTCTTCTCCTTCATCGGGCCGGTATCCACAAATTGGGCAGGGAATTTGTTCTCCCGCCATGAAATAGTTTTTCTGGCAGACCGGGCAAAATTCAAGCTCGTATGTATCATACAGCTCGTTCAATAAGGTTTCCGGGCTTTGCCAATCAACCGATTCAAAAAGCAGGGTAGCTACTTCCTCCTGCCCGTTACACATAGCCAGAAAATCCTGCCGGGTATATCCCTCGTCAGAAAGCTCCGGCACATAGCATACCTGCTCCGGGTGGAGGCGGAAGGCTTCTTCGTCCTTGAAAATCCAGCCCTGCCGGTAATATCCCCGGTCAATGACGGCTTCCTGATCCTCGGTTTCCGGTGTATAGCTGCCAATCTTCAAATAGCTTTCGCCCATATCAAAATCCCTCGCTTTCAGAATGTGACGACAGATTACTCTGGACACCGCCAAAAAGCAAGGGCGTTATTTTTGGAGCGCGGAGGACGGAGTTGAACCGCCGCTTCCCACCGGTTGGTGGGCGGTCTGCCGTTAGCCTACCCGCGCATAATGGCCGGAGGTCATTCCTCCGGCGTAACCTTGCTGTGCCGCTCGGCAAAGGTGATTTTCTCACCCTTATACATTCCAGCGCCCAGCTCGTCGATTTTGGAGAATGGGATCTCCGGCACCGTCAAATCCTTGCGTTTCGATTTGTCGATGAAGTAAATGTACCGGAGCTGAAAGCCGGGGATCGGGGTGGCCCCCACATAGTCCAGATACTTCTTGAAATTATAGGTGCCGCCTGTTACATCGAAAAAGGTCAGGCCGCCCAGCTCCTTGCGGGGAGAAGTGGGATTGCTCGCCAGCGTCATTTTGTGGACGCGGGTGCCATCGGGCAGCTCCGCAAGGTTCAGATTTTCCTTAATACCGGTCAGGACAAAATTGCTGGCCCGGTAGATCGTACCGTCGCCGCAGGAGCAGGCATCGGCGAAGCTGATAACCCACTTGATCTGCGGGGCGTATTTCTTAATGAGCCGCAGGCTCATGGAAATGGCCCGGCTCTCAGAATTGCGGGGAAGGTAGCTGTCAAAGGCCATCCGGTTCAGTTCCAGAAATTCATTCCAGCCGGTATCCTTTACCAGACCGATGATTTTTGACTTGTCGAGGCTGGGGCCATAGCTCATAACCCCGTGAAGGTTCCCATCCAGAAATACGCCAAAGTGGAGCGTGCTGTTATTCACGACCTTGCCGCTGTAATGATGCGCCTTCATAAACGGGGTCGCCACCTTGGTGGGGATCACCCGCATCACAATTTCTTTTGCCCGGCCCATTGTCCGCCTCCTTTCCCACATGGCGCTCGGCCAGCGTGATTTTTTCGCCCTTATACATCCCAGCCCCCAGCTCGTCGATCCGGGAGTAAGGGATTTCCGGCACCGTCAAATGGCGGCGCATGGATTTGTCGATGAAGTAAATATACCGGAGCTGGTAGCCCGGCAGCAGGACACCGCCCGCCGCCTCCATGTATTTCTTCCACGCAAAGCCTCCGTCCGTCACATCGAAGAAGGAGCGCCCGCCCAGCTCCGGACGAGGAGCCTTGGGCCGGGATTCCAACGTCAGCTTGTGGATTTTGCTCCCGTCCGGCAAAAGGCAGATGGCCTCGTTTTCCTTAATGCCGGTGAGGACAAAATTGCTGGCCCGGTAGATAGCCCCGTCGCCGCAGGAGCAGGCATCGGCAAAGCTCACGATCCACTTCACATGGGGCGCGTACTTTTTCAATAGCCGGATACTCAGAGAAATGGCCCGGCTCTCGGAATTGCGAGGGAGGACGCTGTCAAAGGCCATCCGGTTCAATTCCAGATATTCGTTCCAGCCGGTGCCTGCCACCAGCGGCAGGATTTTGGATTTGTTGAGGCTCGGCCCGTAAGACATAACCCCATGGAGCCGCCCATCCAGAAATACCCCGAAGTGCAGGCAGCTATTATTTACCACAGTGCCGCTGTAATGGTGGCGGCGCACAAAAGGATTTGCCACCTTGCCGGGGATCACTTTCAGACTAATTTCTTTTGCTCTGCCCATTGACGCACCACCTCATAGACTCCGTTGCCCTTGTGGTTTTCGTTGCCGAAGGTTTCTTTCACCTCGCCATGGGTGTGGACGTAATCAATACAGGCAAGGATCAGCTCGGCCTGCTTGTCGTGCAGGGTCAGGCTGATCTGCTGATAGGGCTTTTTCTCGCCGGAGTCCAGCGTAAATTCCTCTCCAAATTCGTCCTCCGAGATGGTTTCAAAACCGAAGGGACTCAAATCCTGCGCAATATCCGCCAATTCCAGCGGCAGCAGGTCAACGTCCCACTCGGCCAGCTCGCCGACCTTGTTATCCACCAGCCGGAAGGCTTTGATCTGTTCCTCCGTCAGCTCGTCGGCTATGACGCAGGGGACGGAAGAAAGGGCCAGCTTTTTCGCCGCCTTGAAGCGGGTGTGGCCGGTGATGATTTCATGGTCGGCGGAAATCACCAGAGGGACGAGAAAGCCGTACTGCTTGATGCTTTCCGCCACCGCAGCCACGGCCCCGTCATTCTTTCGCGGATTGTTCTTGTATGGGTGAACCTCCCCCAAGGGGAGCTGTATGATATTCATAAACGACCTCCTGAATAAAATTATGTTTTAACCGCCGCGCCGGGCAGAAAGCAGGCGCTCCATCATATCGTCGTGCGGGGTGGCCCCCTTGTACTCGGTGGAGCAGTTCTCCCGGACGACCTGATAGATTTGGAACCACAGGTTATTGGCCTGCTTGGAAAAGCTCTGGCTCATGGAAACATAGGGCGAGGGAATGGCGTTCCCCGTGGTGGGGTGCTTTGCCAGAAAGCCATACTCGGTGATACATTCCTCGCATTGTATCCAGCGGGAGATTGCCATGGCGTACTGCTCCAAAATCTGAGCGGGTATCAAATGGGCGCAGCCCCGCTCGTGGAGCCACGTCCATGTGCGCTCATAGACCTCAACCGCCAGCAGCTCTTTTCCGTTTTTCTGCCGCGCCGCCAGATAGTCGCGGGGCGGCGGCATCGTTTCCCCTTGGAGGTCGGCGGTATCTGTAAACTCCATGACCGTCAATTTCCGTTTCCCCGGATTGCCCTCGACCAGCTTATCCGACAGCGCCTTTTTCTTCTGTCCAGCGCCGATACGAGCGCCTCCGTGGCCGTTTGCCATGGCCGCCACCTCCTCTCTTTGAAATTGCGGGGTATATACCCCACTTGAAAGCGCGATTTTTCGCGCGATAGCCCACGCCCGCTGCCCGCCGCGCCGGACGTAGAGATTTTCTTACCCCGGAGGGGCAACAAAAAACCACCGCCCGCATGGGCGATGGCCGTAGTTCTTTAATTTTCGTATGGCGGCAGGTTTTCCAGATAGGAAACCAGCTCGTCTATCAATGCTTTGTGCCGGGCCTCCGGCTCAATATCCCAGCCCCGGTCATAGTTCATAAGGGTGGTGCGGGAATAGCTCCGGCGGCCCTGCCGCTTGGCTTCGTCCCATACCATGAGCTTGCTGATACGGCCCTCATTGATACCATACACCGATGGCTCGTCATAGACCGCCGCCTGAAAATGGTGGCCTTCAACCGTACCTTCCAGCCAAGGATACTGGCCGAGCTTCTTAATGGTGATCTTCATTACTCGTCATCCTCCTTGCTGGGGATATATACGGTGCGGAACATGACCTGCCCGCCGACCAGCTCCACCCAGCGGAACCAGCCATCCGTATTGGCTGCAAAATAGATGCGCCCGGTGCGCTCCTCATACATGGAGGCTTCGGGGTATTTCTGCTGGGCCATGGCCAGCACCTGCCTTGCGGGTACATCTGCAAGCAGGTGTTTGAAAAATTCTGCGTCGCGCTGTACGCGGGCCTTGAGGCTGTTCTCGTTTCTCATGGTAATACCGCCTTTCTTTGATGTGCTGACAGATTACCAGACTAACGGGTGATTGCAAGCTCTATTTGCCTTATTTCTCAAAAGAATTTCAGCCCCACCGGCCACCCTCGCGGGCGGTAATCTCAGAATGGCACCGCTTGCATAGGGCCATGAGGTTACTTTCCACATGGGTGCCGCCCTTGGACAGCGGCAGGATATGGTGGACTTCTTCGGCAGGGGTTATCTTACCGGCCCGCTTGCATTGCTCGCACAATGGGTGGGCTGCGATATAGCGGTCACGAATCCGCTTCCATGCGCGGCCATACCGGCGCTTGCTGGCCGGATCGCGCTGGTGCTTGTTGTAATGCGCCGTGATGATTTTCTGGTGTTCCTCGCAATAGCGCCCGGAGGTCAAGCGCGGGCAGCCGGGATAGGAACAGGGGCGCTTGGGTTTGTATGGCATACAGGCTGCCGCCTCCTTCCGGGCAAAAAGAAAGCCTCCGCAGATTTTCCTGCGAAGGCCGCTGTATTTTTTCTTTGTTGCTATTGTAATACTACCAGATTTCCATAGTGTCTTTCTATGTCTTTTAGTGTCCTCTTTCAGAAAAAACGAAAAAAGGGAGAGCCGAAGCCCTCCCAATCGCCTGCCTATTTCCCAGCCGGGACAAAGGCCGAGCATTGCTCCAAAGCCTTCCGGTGGAGCTTGTGGAGATAGCGCAGGTCGTATTCCATCTCCACGGCTACCTTCTCCCACGAGTAGAAGCACAGATACCGCAGCTCTAACAGCGTCTGATATTCCGGGTTGTCGATCCGTTTGATAACGCCGACGATTTCCCGCTTTAAATCCACCAGCGTATCTATGTCCTCGTTGATCTCGTTTTCCAGATCAATGATTTTGACAATGACATTCTCCATGGACTGCACATTCCGGCTCCCGCTGGGCGGGGTGTCGGACAAGGTATAGGTAGCCTTGGTCGCCAAGGCCCGCAGGCTCGCCACCTGTTCCAGCTTGCTGTTGATCCGCTGGTCGATGCGGTAAGCCTGACTGAGATATTCTTTCACCGTCATAGGGAACCTCCTTCCGCAGAAATGGCGGCAGATACATCTTCCACGGAAGTCACCATATAGGCCGCGCCGCCAGCGGCCCTGATTTTCCCAAGGGTCACTTCCTGTAACCGGGTGAGCCGCCCGCCGGGCTGCTTCACCTCGAAAGCGTAAAACCTGCCATCAATGCAGGCGATTATATCCGGGATGCCCGCTGTGCCGTACATTCCGCCGTGGGTTTTCCATGCAAAGCAGCGGGGCATCGTTTTCAGGTGCCGCAGGATCGCGGTCACAATTTCTCTTTCCAGCATATCTCGGCAAAACCGATGCGCCGGAAAAACCGGAGTTACCGGGTATTTACCACACTCTATATATTTTTCTTAAAAAAAGGCCCTCATAACATACCTCTGGTAGTTACGCGCAAGGAATGAGGAAATCCCGGTTTTTCCGGTTTTCCCGGTACAAAAACGGTCAATCTGCCTCCACACCTCCTTCGCAGTAGGTGATCCCGCGCCATATCCGACGCTTGGAGAGCTTATCCCGCCCTCTGGTGATCTCCGGGAAACCGGCTTCCAGCTCTTTGTTGAAATTAGTCTGCGACACCGGCTTCATACCCGCATTGCCGCAATACTCCTTGTAGCGGAGGAACAGGTCGTCCCGTACCGTCACGCCTTCCTCCTCGGCTACGCAGTACAATTTAGCGAAAGACAAAACGCTATTTGATTCGATCCGGTATTTTTCCAGCTCGGCCCGCGTCCGCTCGGTTTCGCTGAACACATAGCCGGAGGCGATCAGGCGTTTCAGGCCGGTAAGAGCCCACATGAGGATACCGTCCCGCTCGGCGGCCAGCTTTTCCGCCAGATTGGGGTCGCGCTTGGCCTTGGGAACGGATTTCTCAAACCGGATAATAAGGAGCCTGCGATAAAATCCCTCGGAGCGATCCCCATAGTTGCGGGGGATCTCATTGCAGGAAAACAGAAACCGGGCATAAGGCCGGAAGGAAAACGGGTCTTTGTTCTTGCGCTCGGCGGTGATGAAGTCCTCGCCGGTGAGCGCCTTGAACATCCCGTTGTCGTCAATGCTCTTGGAGGGCAGGTCGGCAAAGATATTTGCCAGCTTGCCGAACAGCTCGGCCCGGTTGAAGCGGTCACCGAGGTTCTGCCACGGGATGTTAGACACATTCTCGCTGCCCAGCAAAATCTCCTGCACCACATTGAGCAGAGTGCTTTTGCCTGCGTTGGGCGCACCCACAAAGACAAAGGATTTCTGCGCCTTGTTCACCGGCAGGAGCAGGTAGCCCATGATCTCCTGAATGAGATGGATTTCCTCCTCGGCCAGCATACTTTCCAGATAGCGCAAGAACAGCGGGCAACCTGCGTCCGGCGCATAGGCCGCTTTGAGCTGCACCGTGGAGAAGTATTCCGGGGTGTGGGCCTTGAAGCTGTCGTCGAGGGTATTATACAGCCCATTTTGCAGGTTGAGGATGAAGGGGTTGCTGTTGATTTCCTGAACCGGCTTCATTATGAGCATTTTCCACTGGCCCACGGTATCATTGATGGCCTGCATGGATGCACTCTTGGGGAGCATCAGCTCCCGCACCTTGGCCGCTGCCACCATATCCTCGCTTTCCCGGTACACGCCTCCCTGATAGAAGAAAAAGCTGCTGGCCGTATAGAAGGCGTGCATATTCTCGGCCAGATGGTTCGCCAGCAGGCCGGAAAGGAACCGCAGGCCGCCGCGCTCGGTCGCTTCGTACCACTCCGGCAGGCCGTTTTCCTCCGCAGCCTGCCAGGTTTCCTTCTTGGCGGCATACGCCTTGTGCAGCTCCTTTTGGTAGGCGGACAGCGCCTTGGTATCCGCCGCTTTCAGGCGGAAATGCTCCCGCAGCTCGTATTCCACAAAGGCTCCGGCATCCAGCGGTTCGATATTATACAAGGACTCCCGGACAAATTCCTTGGCCGCACGCATATTTTCCACCGGGGATTTCTGCGCCGCCACCAAGGCGAGGGCCTCCCGCAATTCGTCCAGTGACAGCGGCAGGTAGCACAGAGCCGCCGGGGATTTGCAGGAGCAGGAGCCGTTTTCCAGCTTCGGGCAGGCAAAGCCCTTTTCTGCAATGGCCTTGCAGGTGATAGGCTTGGTTCCGCTTTGCAGGAAATGCTGGATTTTCTCCTGCGTTTCTGCTGCCCTGTACCCCGGATAAAGGGCGGACAGCTCATGGATGGCCCGCTCGCCGCCCTCAAAAACCGCCAGATTGGTAATCATGGCGTACCAATCATGTTCCGGGAGGGTGGCCCCATTTTCACGGCAATGCCGGATGAAGTCGCAGCGTTTCAAGACCAGCGCGAGGCCCTGCTGCGTACCCTTGGCCGTTGGCCCGGCAGGCGCGGCGGTTTCCTCTGAAATCTGCGGCAGGTATTGTTCCAGCTCGGCCTGCGTATAGCGAAGCTCCGGGTGAAAATGGATACACTCCACCATGACCGGCTCCTCCTTGCAATGGTAGAAGCCCGGCAGGCGAAGCACCCGGCTTTCATTGACGCAGGATCTGTCCCCATGAAACTGAGCCACGAGGCGCTTTTGCACCCGGCGGAAGGCCGCCACGTCCCCGTCCTTGATAAGCCAGTAAGTATGCAGGGATTTCCGGGTTTTCACAATGAGCGAGGGTTCCAGCGGAAACGCTTCAATCTGTTTAAGCTGCTCGTCCAGCGGCAGTTCGTCGCACTCCATAAACTGCGCGTTGATCCGGGTGATCTCGCTGTCCTCATGGCCGCCGAAGTTCACCACAAAATAGATGCCCCGGTTTTTCTCGTTGTGCTTTTTGAGGGTATCCATCAGGCCCGGCAGGCCGGAGAGGGAGGTTTCCAGCTTGGCCCCTTTGAAGGTGCCGGTTTTTCTATCGTCAAATATCCGCAGGCAGATGCGCTCGCCCGGCCCGAAGAAAGGGCGGAGAAATTCTTCCAGCGGGATATTCAGTGCTTTCCTCATTTCCGTACCACCTCCACGCATCGTTCGGTAAAGTACCGGACAGGCAAGCCGCGCTCATGGGCCTTTTCAATCTCCACCGCCATGCCCTTTGTGATATTGCCGCCGAACACCCACACCTCCTTGCACTTGCTCTGTAAGACCAGACCAAAGAAGATGCCAAGGCGGCGCTGCTCCGGGTCGCTTCCCTCCATGAATTGAGGAAACAGCAGGTGCGGCGCGATGGGGATACAGTTCTCCGACACCGCAAACCGGCAGAAATCCCGCGCCCGTCTGGTATTGCGTTCGATATTCCCGGCAAAGGGCGAGCAAATAAAGACCAGCGGCTTATAGGCGGTGCGCTTGGCCTCCCGTTCAATATTCATCAGGGCCTCATAGGCGGTGGGATCGAGATACCGCTCCGCATTATACAGGTTCACGCTCATCGAGTCACCTCCATTTCTGCCAGTTCCCCGAAGCTCGGCCCAAAAGCGGCCTCGGCCACGATAGGCACGTCAAATTCCGGGAAGGGCTGGGCCTCCATGCAGGAACGGATCAGCGCCGCCGCTTCCTCCACCTTGTCGGCGGGCAGCTCAAACACCAGCTCATCGTGGATTTGCAGCAAAGGCCGCAGCCACGGGTAGTCCGGCAGCTCCACGATCAGGCGGCCAAGGGCCAGCTTCAAAATATCGGCAGCGGTTCCCTGTATGGGGGTATTCATGGCGCACCGCTCGGAAAAGCTCTTTTTGCCCCAATCGTCGGAAACGATGCCCGGCAAATACCTGCGGCGGCCCAGCCATGTTTCACTGTACCGGCGCACCTTGGCCTGCCGTTTCACCACGCCCTGCCACAAGGAGAGCTGGGGATAACCGGCTTTGAGGTTGGCGATGATTTTCTCACATTCCGCCAGCGGGGTATCAAGGCCGGCTTTGAATTTTAATGTCCGTTGTAGGCCCTTGGGAAACAGGCCGAAGAATACGCCAAAGTTGCAGTTCTTGGCAATCGTCCGGCGCTCTTTATAATGCTCCGCGTTTTTATCCGCCGCCTGCTCGAAGGGGATGTGATAAATAACCGAGGTGGTCTGTGCATGGATGTCGCCGCCGTTCCGGTAGGTTTGGAGCATCTTTTCATCCCGGCAGTAAAAGGCCCCAACGCGCAGCTCAATCTGCGAAAAGTCCAGCGAAAGCAGGACGCAGCCCTCCGGGGCCACGATCATGGAGCGCACCCCGATGGGATCGTTGTCCTTGCGCGGGCAATTCTGCATATTCGGGTTCCGGGCGGCAAAGCGGCCCGTTTCCGTCCCCAGCGGCATGAGGTCGGGATGTATCCGCCCGGTGGCGCTGTTGATATGCCGTAGATAACCGTCCAGATAGGTGCCTTTGATTTTTCCCCAGCGCCGGTATTCCTGCACCAGCTCAAAGAGCCGGGTCAGCTCCGGGCGGTTCTCCCGGCACCATGCGGCCAGCAGGATCATGGTTTCGTCGTCGGCGGCCTCCTGATACTTGGCTGTGGTTTTTACCACCGGAAGGCCAAGGTCTTTATAAAGATAACTTTTGAACGCAGAGGTGGAGGCATTGGCCCCGATCTCCACATCACCGATCAGGAAAGCGATTTCCTCCCGGATGGCGGAAATCCGTTCCTCAGCCTCCGCCTGTTTGGCTTCCATGGCGGCTCGATCCATAAGCAGGCCGTTATACCGCATCAGGCCGCAGTACACGGCGGTCGGGGACTCGATCTGCTCCACAATGCGGCGGTGCCGGGGCAGGTATTGATCGAACCAGCCGTTAAACAGATGATACAGCCGCAGGGCAAAGTCGCTGTCGGCGCAGGCATAGCGGACGGTTTCCTTGTCCTGCGGGTCAAGCTCGTCGAAGAAGCGCCCGGCGGTTACGGTTTCAAAGTCCGGCAGCTCCACGTGGAAAAGCTGTGGCACAAGGGTTTTAAGGCCGCTGTCCGACAGGCCCCGGAAAGTAGTGCTGCTTTTCAGGGTAAGCTGGGCCGCTGCGATGGTATCATAGCAGGGCGGCTGCACGATCACCCCCAAGGCATACAGGAACATGGACTCGAAGGCCAGATTATGGGCCACCTTTATCACAGTGGCGTTCTCAAATACGGCCTGCCGCAGATAGTCCATGACTGCCTCCGGCTTTTGGATATTCCGCCCGGCCCGGTGCCGCAGCGGGATATAGATGCCGCTGTCCTCGGATACGGAAAGGCTCACTCCGGTAATAGCGGCCTTGTGGGCATCCAGCGCGGCCCGCTCCTCCGAGCGGTATTCCTCGATGGGCGAGGTTTCAAAGTCGAAGCCGATCACGGCGGCCCCGGCCAGATAGTCTTTTATCTTTTTCAGTGACAAAGCACAGGTATAACTCATTTTTCCTCCATTCTGCCCGGAAAGCGGAGGAGGCCCGAAGGCCCCGCTCCGCTGGGCGAAAGTGCTTATTGCAGGGGTTCCACGATCTCGCCGGTTTCCGGGTCAACCAGCGGGCCAGCCTCGGCAGGCTCCTCGGTATCAAAGCCCACGCGGCGGCTGTACTGCTTCACCTGCTCAGACAGGCGGTTAATGAGGATTTGCTCCTCGCTGGTAAGCGGGCGGTCAATGGTAAACTGCGCCTGCGAGTATGCAATGCCGCTGGCGTTGGTGGCCTTTTTCAGAGAAAAGCGGGTCACGACCATGTTGCTCTTTTTGCCCTTACTGAGCAGGCGCTTGATGTAGCGGGAAAACTCCCGCATCGAGCCGGTGGGCAGGGAGAGGATCAGCGGGAACAGCTCGCCCTCCCGCAGCAGGAATACCCTGCGCCGGGTTTTGCAGGCTTTGCTGTTGTTCTCCCCGGAGCCAAACTGATTGAGGGGGCACTGTGCGCAGACACCCCCGGGTGTGCCTTCTCCGGTCACGCCATCGAAGGAGCCGCAATCGGGCGGGTTGCTGCCTCCGGTATATTTCTCCTTGTAATACTGCAAAACCGGATGATGGTGCAGGATCACAGCGGAAAATTCCTTTACCATTTCCGGTTCGTCCGCCTCATCGCCGGGCAGCTCGAACATGGTGGCACCGCCAGACGGGATCTTCACCCGGTCAAATCCGCCCTCCAAGCCTTCCAGTTCCTCGGCCATACTCTCGTTCATATTGAAGTCGGCAAGGGCCAGAAAGCCGCTGCCAGTAGTCATAAGTTCGTTCTTATCGCTCATGAATAAATCCTCCTGATATTTTTACTTTGCGGCCTTGCGCACGCCCACGGTGGTTTTCTCAAACACATTGACAAGGCCATCCAGCCAATCCGGCAGCATATCGCCGTTTTCCGCCACCTGTTCCTTGACGAAGGCAGAAAGGCTGTTGGCGTTGACGGTTTCATACACAAGGTCGCCGAAGCCCCCGGCGCGGAGGGCGGAGAACAATTCCTCTTTCCGGCCCGCCACGGCGGAAGCGTGGGTTTTGGTCGTCAGGCAGAACATGGTTCCGGCGCGGGTAAAATTCTGCGTTTCACTCTCGACCATCAGCTCTGAGAGGCGGTAGTCCACCTCGTCCATTTCCGCCTTGATTTCTTTCAAGTGCTGCTCGACCTCGGCCTTCTCGTCACGAAGCGCCCGGAGCCGGTCAGCCAGCTCAAACATTTTTTCTGTATCCATTGTTCCTCCAAATCTAAGCAGCAAAGGGATTTCTCCCGCTGCGGTAATCGTCAACAAGGGTTCTCGCAAGGTCGGCCTTGCTTTCCAGTGCCGCCAGCACCTTTTCATCCACGGTGCCACGGGCCACCAGATATAAATAGGTGCAGGGCATCCGCTGGCCCACCCGGTGTATCCGGGCCTTGGTCTGCTCAAAGTTCGACATGGAATAGTCGAGGGAGTAAAAGACCATAGTGGATGCGGCGGTCAGGGTAATGCCAAGCCCCGCTGTGGCAATCTGGCCCACAAAGGCCATGACCTCCGGTTCCTTCTGGAACCGCGCCACCTGCTCGTCACGGTTTTTCACCTCGCCGGTGATGCAGGAATACCCAAGGCCCCGCTTTTCCAGCAGCTTGCAGATGGCCCTGATCTCCGGGATAAAGCGGGCAATGATAACCAGCTTTTTCCCCTCGGCCATGGCCCCGTCCAGAATGTCCTCCAAGGCGGAGAGCTTGGCCGCGCTGACCTGCTCCACGGCAGCGGTTTCGTCATTTCCGAGAAAGCCGCCGGTAAGCTGGGACAGCCGCAGCAGCCGGGTAAGGATGTTAGTGGCTGTAACCTCGCCACCGGCCAGTTCCGCATAGCTTTCTTTGACGAGGCCCCGGTATATCCGCAGGGCGGCAGATTCCAACTCTATCTGCCGGATCACATCGGTGGTTTCCGGCAAATCCAGACATTCCGCCTTCGTCGCCCGGTAGGAAATGCTGTGGAGCTTTTCCGTCAGCTCGCCCTCCATGGATTTCTTCAAAACCGGGGTATGATTGCCATAGCCCACCATGTCAAAGTAGCGGTTGCGGAAAGCATAGAAGCTGTTCCCGTAAATGGCCGGGTTCAGAAATTTATACTGGCTGAACACATCAATGGCCTTGTTGGTGATAACCGTACCGGTGAGCAGGAGTCGGTAGCTTGCCTTTGTGCCCATCCGGTGCATGGCCTTGCTGGCAGCGATATTGTGGGTTTTGATCTTGTGGCCCTCGTCCGCGATAATCAGGTCGGGATGCCATGCGGTCAAAGCCTTTTCCAGCCGCCATGCGGACTCATAGTTTACGACTACCACCTGCAGGGCGGTGCCGTTCATGTGCCGCAGGGTATCCAGCTTCTTGGCGCTTGTGCCGGAGAGAACCGCCAGCGCATACGGGAAGGCAGCAAATTTCTGAAATTCCTCCTCCCATACGCCAAGGATGGAGAGCGGGGCCACAATCAGCACCCGGCGAATCCGGCCCGCCTGTGAAAGTGCGCCGGTAATGGCGATAGTAGTCAGTGTTTTCCCTGTGCCGGGTCAACCCATTTCCATGAGGAGCGCAGCCCCTTTACTGGAAATGTTCATCGACACCACCACCTTTCTTCTTGCCAAAGCCATGCACGCGGCAATGTTCCGATTGGGAAGAAAGTACTTCGAGATTGACCGGATCGTTGTTTAGGATATTTCCATCTTTGTGATGGACGATTTCTCCCGGACGAAGCGGCCTTCCAATCATGGCTTCTGCAACGGCTCTATGCTCGTGCTTTCCGTAAAATTTGCGGTATGTTTTTCCCTTGCCAGTACCAGAGAGCTTCGCATGGTGTTTTTTTCTGGATGACAGAAGGCCACCCGGTTTGTTTGCCGGATTTTCTGTGCGGTTATATTCCGCCAGCCGTTTTCGGTTCCATTGCTGAAAGTGAGCGAAACAGCAAAAATTATGTTCGCTTATTTCATGTTGAGACTTCTGGAAGCTCCGACCGCACAGGTGGCATTTCACTGTCGCTTGGGCCATCCCGATCACCTCCCGGCAGCAGGCCGAACAGACCGCAGACAAAATTGAAGGCTTCGATCTGGTGCCGGTAGGGCGTAGCCTTGATCGGCATAGGCAGGGCCGGGCGGACATTCTCATGCGCAATCATGGCTGCCCACCTCCGGCACCTCCTGAACCGACAGCGCCTGCACACTGTCGCCGGGGACGATGATCGTCACACGGCGCGTATCTCCGAACAAGCGCCGCAGCACCCGCTCGCGTAGCCGAACCGTCTTACACCGGACGATGCCGCCGGTTTCCGGCCCGCTGGCAATGCAGATTTTCAAGTTATGTTTCATTTGCCTTTCACCTCTTTCTGAGAGCCGGTTTTTGTAGCTCTCACTGTTAGGCCACGGGAAAGGCAAATCCGGGGGGTTATTCCAGCAATTTTTTCAATTTTTTATAAATCCACCGAAGCCGCTCACGGATAGAGGACTCATGCACTCCTTCGGAGCGGGCCACGGCAGCAATGCTTTCGTTTTCAAAATAGACCCGGCGCACCAGCTCCCGCTGGGCCGGGGTAAGGGCCTCCATGGCCCGGAGCAGGCGGGCCATATCCTCCCGCTTCAAAACTTGCTCCTCTGTATCTGCGGGGGAGAGGAACGCCTCGCCCTCGTATTCCATCCCGTCGAGGGAAGTATGGCGGCGGGTTTCTTTGTGGTCGTTGTTATATTCCTGCCGGTCAAAATCCACCAGCAGCTCCCCAAGGTTGTCGTCCACCTCGATTTCAGAAATTTCTCCATTTACAAATTCATACCGGACTTTCAATTTGCCGTTCTCCTTTCGGAGCCCGGCAGGCGGCACCTTGGCCGCTAAAACGAAAAAAGCCTGGCAAGCAGCACAAAAGTGCCGCTTGCCAGGCTCAATGTCGTCTCCACCATCTTTCGGGTGGTATCATGGAGGTTTGACCGCTATCTAAGGAATGAAATCGCCCCTCCGCGCATCATGCACAAACAAACGCGCGCACCGGTTTCCCGGCTTCGCTGTCCGTTGCCCGTCCTCATATACATTCCTTATGAGGGCTGTAGTATTGCCGCAGCTATCCGGTAAGTCCCGGAGTCTTGTCCAGAACATTCGGTGTTTGCTATTCAGTTTTTATTACCCCGATTTCCGCGCCGCAGTGCCCGCACTTCACATAATAATCGGGATACCGGCCCTTCTTCGGGATAATCAGCCGTGATTTGGTATCTGGTGCGGAATCCATAAACCGCCGCCCGCATTTCGGGCAGAGGATAGGCTTCCGTTCATCTGTCAGCTCATATTGTTCAACCTCCTTCTTGCTTCGGCGCAAGTCTAAGCACCCCTTTCCGCCAGAGCCGATCCGGCTGCCGGGGAGCGGGCCTGCGATCTGTGCGCAGCTATTCCTCCACAATGTCCGTGAGCCAATGCGCCACCGGTCTGGAAAGAAGCCGCGCGTTGAGGTACGCCATCTCTAAGGTGAGGCAGGTATTCCCCAAGTAATACCTGTCCATGATCGTGAGGGTCATGGCAAGGTCTGGCTGCTCCATATCGGTCAGGCAGATCGGCAGCAAGTATTGCACCCGGCCCTGATACCCCTGCGGAACCACAATACTCGGTTCCACCACAGCCTTCCGCCGCGCCAACTCAACTGCCGTTTCTAAAAGCAGGGGCAGGTTATGCGCTTCGCGGATTTCTGCCGGGATACGGGAAAGGTTCTCCTCGTCGCCGAGGATATGATCCACGTTGACGCGGATCGGCCATTCCGGGTTGTAATTGACGCCATATTGCGTCATATAGTAGCTGGGCTTCTTCGGCAGCGGGGATATGTGCCGGAGCATCGGCGACAGCTCGTCCGCAAAGCCCCTGAAATACCATTCCAGCAGGGAGTCCTTCTTTTTATTCCGGTCAAAGCAGGCATAAATAGCTTTATACCGCCGAGTGTAGAGGCCCGTATGGAAGCAGCAAAATTCATTCTCGATGTGGAAGTAATCTGCTGCGCTGCTGGGATTTCTTTCGTCCTTGTAGTCAATAAGCTGTTTCTTAAAGATCGCGTGAATATATCGCTCCAAAATCGGAGTATCTGGATTTTTCGTTAAGTATATCGGGTTTTTGAATCGCCACGGTTCCGGCAGGGACATCTCCGCCAGCATATCAAGCTGGGAGTACCAGTTCGGGACGTAGGCGAAGGAAAACAGGTCTGGCATGAGAATCATATCAGTTTCCTCCATTTGTTCTGTAATGCGTCCACGAGCTTCATCTGCACCTCGATTTTCATATCTTCATCAATATGCCGGTATATCCGGCCATCCGGGCCGACTTCGTCATACGCCACCAGAGAATTGATGTAAGCATCATAGTGCAGGAGATATGCTTCGATTGCCTGCTGGTCGCCGTGAACCGCTCGCTTGATTAGGTCATAGGTTAATTCATGGCTCTGAGCGTTTGCGCTCATAGAAAGTTCTGATTGCCTTAAAGGCGCGCTGCCTCAGATTGTAGACAGTGCGGGTCGTCACCTCCATTCTGGCTGCAATTTCCCCATCCGTCCAAGCATACCAGAAGTCAAACAGTAAAACCTTCCGTTGCTTCTCCGGCAGGGAGCAGAGTGCTTTATATAAAGTTTCGCTATAGACCACGCAGGATAGCTCGTCCGCATAAAGCACAAAATGGTCGGACGGATACCTGTCGTCGTGGCTTAAGGTTTCAAGAAGATAGTCTACTGGCTCGTCAGAGTAATGCTTCTCCGCGTTGGCCTTTGCCCGTTTGAGATTTCTGCTGAAATTCCGGGCCACCGTCTTGGTGAAGGAGTCCACCATGGCGACGATCCGTTCTTCATCAGAGGGAGACATCATGCCGCATCCCTCCTTTTTGCAGATTTGAGCTGGTTCTTTTTCGCCTCCTCACATAACCAGAACACATCTCAGGGGTGCAAACCGGAAAGTTTTTGAAAAATATTTTGAGAAAAATTTTTGAATGGGTGAGTCTATCTAAATGCTGGTTAGGAGCTGCACATATAATTTTCCTCCTCATACAAAATGGGCCAATCCGCATAAGGCAGACTGGCCCATTTTGGCAAGTAGTAGTCTTGCCTTGAAAAATAATTTATGAAGATTTCCCGCTTTGCTCTATATGTAGTTCGCCTTTTTTCAGCCGGAACACCACATCCGCCTGTTTTGCCAGCTCGTTTGAGTGGGTGACTACTACCACGCATTTATTCATCTGATGTGCGCTTTCTTTCAGGATTTCTGTAATATCCTGAGCGGTTTCTTCGTCCAGATTGCCAGTAGGCTCGTCCGCCAAAATCACTGGAGCCTCGCTGGCCAGTGCCCGCGCAATGGCTACACGTTGCTGCTGACCGCCGGAAAGCTTCAACACGTTTCGTCTTGTTTCTTCCTTCGTCAACCCCAGCCGTTCCAGAAACGGAAATGCTGGTTTTTTGGAAATCAGCCGGACATTCTCCTGCGGAGTCATATAATCAATCAGGTTGTAGCTCTGAAAGATAAACGAAACATTCTTTTTCCGGTGTCCTGCTAATCCGGTCTGTGCAACATCCTTCCCTTCAAACAGGATAGCCCCGCTTGTGGGACTGTCCAGACCGCCCAACAGGGAAAGGAGCGTTGTCTTGCCACAGCCGGAGGGGCCGAGAATGGCATATATCTTTCCAGCCTCCATCCGCGCGTCAATTCCTCTGAGTACCTTTTTCTTTTTATCATAAGAATAGGTCAAGTTTTGTAATTCCAAAGTTCCCATATAGCTACCTCCTATTCACCTTCCGGTACAAATTCATAGTTGAAGTCATAGTCCTTTACTTTATCCGGCACCTCATAATCTATCATGGGCGCACCAGACTGCTCCTGCGTTTCGTCCCCTTTGTTCTCCTTCGGGGTACACCCAGTGAACAACAGTACCAGAAGAAAGAATATAGGAAACAATTTCCATACTTTTTTCATATCGTTACCGCCTTTCTCAGCTCATTTTTGATAAAATCTCTCGCGGTTTCAGCCGCATGACGGAAATCGAGGAAATTCCAGCGGATACCGTTACAATTCCGATCCCAAGCAGGAATAGGAGCCCCATTTCCTCAAACTGTACGCGAACCTGCAATTTAGGGGGTTCTATTTTCTGATCTTCTGCGTCTGTTCCGGCTTCGCCACGGCTTCCGGCAGATAAGCCGTTCTCCTGCTGCACCTCTGTTACCGCCTGCCCGGATTGCAGGACGTTTCCCATCTGGCCTGCAATGGCGCTGGCAGAGAAATAAGAAAGGGAAAACGCCAGCACTGCTATGAGTAAAACCTCGGCAATATACTGTCCTAAAATCGACAGCTTGCTGATCCCAACAGAGAGCAGCACGCCGGTTTCGTGGATTCGGGTTCTGGCCCACATGGTAAGAATGAGCGAAAGGATGGCAATGCTTACAATCAGCGCGACAATCAAAATAGTGGCTACCAGCTCCGATAATTGTTCTAAGGAGGACGCGGCGTTCTCATAGTCCTCGTTGTCAAGCAGAAAAGAGAATCCCTTCCAGTCCACACCGGAGATACCCTTTACTTTAGAAATAATTTCCTCCATGTTCTGCGGATCGTCTACTGATACGGTCAGCTCATTAAATCCTTGGATTGCAGGGCCGTTTTCATAAGCCACTAAAGTGGCGAGATCAGTGATAATGAGATTTTGTATTTTATCGTAGGTTGTTACCTGATCGTTGATACCTTCGATTTCTTTTGGAGAAAACAGGCCCACAATTTCAATCTCCACGCCTTTGTCCGTTTGGATTTTATCGCCAATTTTCAGGCCGTTTTTTTCAGCCAGATCCTTGCTGATAAGCCCCTTGTTTTTGTCGTCCGGCAGGATATGCCGCCCTTCTGTCAGCGTAAGCTGCCCGGAAGTAAAACGAGTAAGCTCCTCGCTTTTCCATGCGCTTAAAATTTTTGAGGATGCGCGAAATTCTTCCTCAATGGGGATATTGCCGGTAAACAGTTCCAGAGAGGGGAACGCCGCCAGCCCCTCCACGGTTGCGCTGCATTCCTTGATCCCCTCAATTTCCCGGATTTGCTCTACCAGCTCCGGGCGGATTTGCTGAGTGGAATAAATCAGCGTTCCGCCATCCACGCTTTCCACCTTCAAATAGGGGTTGTTTTCCGTGTAGTCAAAGCCAATGAGAAAACTCCCGCCAAGACTTTGCCGCAGCTCCTGCTGGGCAGCTTTAGAAGCGTTCCCCAGCGCCAGGGCGGTCAGTACAAAGGTTGCCATCACCAGCAAGATGACAAAAAGAAGGATACTCTTGCCCCTCTTGCGGACGATGTACAGCCACGCTCGATTCATAAAGTTCATAGAATGACCTCCGTTTCATATGGGATAAGTGTTGCAACGCTGACAGCATAGCACCCCAATATGGAACCAGTATGAAACGGATAAAAAGCAATCGCTTTATGAGAGATAAAGGGTAAAGCACATTCCCGGCGGGTTTTTGGTCGCCTCAAATTGATAGGGCAGCCCAAGGGCCTTTGAAAGCGTATCTACAATATATAACCCCAGCCCATTCCCTCCATCTTTTCTGCCTCTGGCAAAATCCGGGCGGTAGAACGGCTCAAATATATGGGCCAGCTTATCCGGCGGGATGGGCATACACTCGTTTTCTATTTTTATCTGCTGGGCGTTCAATATAACGGTGATCTTGCATCCCGGCTTTGTGTAAGCAACCGCGTTGGAGAGCAGATTGGACAGGATTTTTTCAAGGCTTTTCTTCGACGTATGGACAGGGCACTTTCCCTGTATGCTGAAAGTAAAGTCGATTTCTTTTGCCTTCGCAATCAACTGATAAGGCTCGCAGATCGCCGGAAGGCGCTCCGACAGGTCAAAGGTTTGGGCGTCCTGTTTCTCCTGTGTAAAATCCAGCCGGGAGGTATCCAAAATTTCTTTAATCATAGAGGAGAGCTGCCCGGTAATCTCCTTACATTCCAACAGACAGCGATCCCGGTCTTTGTATTTTCCAATGCCTAAGATCATGTTTTCCAAAATCGCGTTAAGAGCAGTCACCGGTGTTTTCAGTTCATGGGAGGCGGCCCGCAGGAAATCAATTTTTGACCGTTCCGCCTCACGGACGTTTTGCTTTTCTTCTTCCAGCTTTTCAATGGTGGAAAGCAGGCTGGCATACAGCTTATTTACGCGGGCGGCCAATTCGCCAATCTCGTCCTTCGTATGCACCACGCAGGTTGCAGCCTTATCCAGTTTTTCCATCTTTTCCGTTGTTTCCGCAATCTGCTTGATTGGCCTCGTCATGGCTCTGGAAAACAACAGGGAACACCCGGCGGAAATGATGGCGCAGCAAAGCAGGGATACCGGCAGTGCTTTTCCGATAGCGGATTTTATCAAAATACCAGTATTCACATCACTCTCAATAATGGCCCCTTCCACAAAACGGTTGGTGCTTACGGTCATTTGCGGCGCAAGCACGTAGAGAAAGACATGGGCCATCACAGTGACAAATAGCATCACCCCAAAGGTGTATAAGAAGATTTTAGTAAAGAGCTTTAAGTTTCTCATGGGTGTTCCTCATACTTGTAGCCAACGCCTTTTACCGTTACAATCCGGTCAAGACTCAGCTTTTTCCGTAAATTTTTGATGTAGGTATCAATAGTTCGGTCGATGATGGGGTAATCATATCCCCACAACTCGTCCAAGATCTGCGACCGTGTAAGAACTAGACCTTTATGCTCTATCAGCAATTTCAGCAGGTCGATCTCCTTTGGTGTCAGGTCAATAGGGCCGCCCGGCCCGGAAGCGGTGTAGCCGCCAAAATCCACCGTAATATCGCCTATCTGGATTTGGCTCAGTTCCGGGCTTTTCCCACACCGCCGCAGCAGAGCCGTCACCCGTTTCCCCAGCAAAAGCATGGAAAAGGGTTTTGTGATATAGTCGTCCGCCTGTTCATCAAAGCTGGCCGCCTGAGTAGGCTCATCGTCAAGGGCGGTAAGCATTAAGACGGGGATGCCGCTCGTTTGACGCAGTTCTTTTAATACCTCCAAACCGGTTCGTTTCGGGAGCATAATGTCCAGAACCACTAAATCAATGGATTTTTCCCTTGCGATCTGCAAGCCCTGCTCTCCATCGAAGGCAGACAAGGTGGTATGTCCTGCGGAGCTCATGTATTCGCAGATTGCCTCGTTGGTGGCGGTATCGTCTTCCACAATCAATAAAACAGCCATTTTTACACCTCCTCGCTCCATCATACCAAAGCAATATGGAAAGAGTATGAAATGCTTTGTGTCAGATTGACAGTGTACTGGACTTTTATGAAAAAGCAAGCCTTTCATAATGAGGCCAATCCGCACAAGGCAGACTGGCCCATTTTGGCAGGTAATTGGCCCGCCTTGCTGTAATAAAAAGTTCTTTTGTATTATTACTTCTTTATTCCCACTTGAAGAATTTCACCGCAATTCCTCCGCAGATAATAATCAGAGCCACCATGACAACCAGAGGGAGCCAAGCAACTTCTATCGGTAATCCCAGAGAAGCCGCTTTCAGCAATTTGATCCCCTGTGTTAGCGGTAGAATATCTGAAATCCTCTGCAATGCTGTCGGCATCACCTCGTATGGGAGAGTGGCCCCGGAGAAGATCAACATGGGAAAATACAAAACGCTGGCAACAATACTCGCGACCTTCATGTTCGGAGCGACTCCGCCCACCATCATTCCAATGCTGAATGTGGAAAGCATCACCAGAAGATAAGAGGCCAGAAAGATTCCCACGGAACCGGGCAACCGCACGCCGAAGAACAGACTTCCTACCAAATAGACCAATATCAAAGAAAGCAGCGAGTAAATGGCGTAAATAGAAACCTGTACTGTTAGCAGCAGGATGGGGCTGGTTGGCGTTACCTTATATCGTTTCAGTATTTTCTTCTGCCGATAGTCAGAAATCACCAACGGGAGGCCCATAACGCCACCGGCGCAGATTGCAATCGTGGAAATTGCTCCAAAGGATTGCTCCAAAAAGGAATAGCTTGCTCCCTCGAAAGCGGGCTGATTTCCATAAATGATGCCGAGCAGTACCACCATCACGACCGGCAGGCAAAGTGCGAAGATCACCATATCCATACCTCGAAAAGACAGCTTGATTTCTGTTTTCAGCATTGTGACATATTTATTCATCGTCCGTTTCCTCCTCTCCGGTAAACCACAAATAGGCTTCTTCCAAATTATCATATGGGCTTTGGTGAATTGCCTCCTGAACGGTTCCTGTGAAAATGAAATTTCCGTCCTTCAAAATGGCGATTGTATCGCACAGGACTTCCACCTCGTCCATAAAATGTGAGGAAAGAAAGATGGTCAGACCCTTTTGTTTCAGTGCGTCCAGACTTTTCCAAACACTCCTGCGTGCTTTCGTATCAAGGCCCGTTGTAAGCTCGTCCAGAAAGACGACCCTCGGATCAGGCAGGAGTGCTAAAACGATGAATAGCCTCTGTTTTTGCCCACCGGACAATTCATTTACGAAAGCGTCTCGTTTTTCCCACAGACCAAATTGCCTCAAAAGCTCCTCGTAATTTGCAGCTTTCCGGTAAAGGCAGGCGGTTTCTTCGCACAGCTCCCAAACTTTAATTTTGTCCGAGTAGCTGGCTTCCTGAAATTGCACGCCAACCTGCTCAAAGAGTTGTTTTCTGTCTTTTCGAGGATTCAATCCTAAAATAGAAACAGATCCCGCATCTGCCTTCCGAGTGCCTAAGATACACTCTATCGTGGTAGTTTTGCCCGCGCCATTCGCTCCGAGCAGGCCGAACACTTGACCTGTTCCAATCGAAAGCTCAATGTTACTGATTACTTTGTTTCCGGCGTAAGATTTACTCAAACCGGTTACTTTGATGGTTTCATCCATGCCTTTATACCTCCTATTTTGATGTATAAAGGTTAGCATGGTTCGGTGGTATGGTGGGTCAATGTAGGCTTTTATTTTGTCATTTTCTGCATTTTTTCAATTTGTCCGGCCACATAGACCGCATTTTTCCGGGCCTCGGACAGAGAGGTAAGCAGCTTGTCGCACGCCTTAATAATATCGTCATCCTCATTCGGCGTATCAATGACTGTACGGATATTTGCGGCGGGATCATCGTTGATCGCCCGCAGCATCCGTAAAATGGCTGCCAGCGAGTAATTCGCGCAGCGAAGGGAACGGATGATCTTCAAGCGTTGTATATCCTTCTCCGAATAGACACGATAACCGTTCTCTCTGCGCTTGATTGTGAACAGGCCATTCAATTCCCAGTTCCGCAGCGTGTCTATGGTAACACCGAGAAAATCCGCAGCTTCTTTTCGCGTGAAGTAAATACCTGTATGTTCTTTTCCATCCAATCCAGCAAGTATTTTCCGGGTAATCTGAATTGCTTCCTCCGCATTTTTTCGTTCCTGATCCACTTGCTGGATATAGCGGCGGGTCAATGCGGCAGCTTCTCCATAATTTCCGGCAGCAGAAACCTTTATGATATTCACCGCCTGCTTTCTGAGTCCATTTTGAAGTACCTCTACCCGAAGTGCCGCACGCGCCAGCTTAAATTGCTCTATATGAAGATCGGTAAACACTCTGTATCCATTTGGTAAGCGTTCCGGCTTAGGGATAAGAGCGCATTTTTCATAGAGCCGGACGGTATTCACATGGATGCCAATCCGTCTGGCAATGTCGATGGTTTTATACTGCTTCATCCTATACACCTCCCATTCTGTTATACCACACTTTATAAGTCTGGTGTTAAAGTGTAGGGTTGACAGTGTAGCGGATTTTGAAGGAAAAAGCAAGCCTTTTGTAATGGGCCAATCCAAGCAAGGCAGATTAGCTCATTTTGGCAGGTAGAAGGCCCGCCTTGCTTTAAACATTAGATATATTTATGTTTTCTGTTTGCCAACTTGAATTTGTGCTAAATAAGTTATGCCTGCAATTATAAGTCCTTTTGACTGTTCATATATCTTGCAGCCATCTTCGACATCAGTTTTCCCATTTTAATCGGGCATAAATAACAGAGAAGAGTCTGAAGTTTTTGACCAAAACTATGACATATAATAAATCTCTTAGAAAAAATATGTTTCGCAATGCCATATCCGACTTTTTGAGGATCAGCCATGAATTCATTCGGTACTGGAAGAGGAGAAGCCGATTTTGTTCGGGTTAATGGTGGGTGGATAATATGAAAAGATATTCCGTCAGAAGCATATTCAATATTTAGACATTTCGCCAACGATTCTAAAGCACCTTTGGTAGAAGCGTAAGGCGATATTCCGATAAAGCCGGTCACTCCTACTCCGGAGCTTGTAAAAATAATTTTGCCCCTTTTTTGCTCCTGCATATATGGCAGAACACGTTTAGCCAAACGCAGTCCGCCATAATAATTCACATTGAAAACTCTTTCATACATATTAAGTTCTGTATCGTTCTCATTAGCAAAGGTACAAAGGCAGGCATTATGGATTGCAATATCTATGGAGGAAAAGACTGCAACGATTTCTTTTACAGCGGTATCTATCTGTATATCATCACACACATCTGCTTTACAGCACAAAAGCTGCTTTGGAAACACTTGGGCTAAGTCTTTCAAATGATCTGTTTCTATATCCAATACGGCAACCCTGTTTCCATCTTTGAGCGCCTGCTCTGTAAAGTAGTAGCCGATTCCTTGATTTGCACCTGTAATGATAATATTTGCCATTATGCCACCCCTATCTCGTTGAAAAATCTTTGAATATACTGATAAGCACTTGTGCGAAAAGCACTTTTACGCTCTTCGGTCAGTGTTCCGCTAAACAGCCACCTTTGAGCAAAGAATTGGATTGGCGCATAATACTTCACCGCCAAATAGTCGCTGTCTTTACCCTGGATAACACCCATCTGAATTAGAACAGAAAACACCTTGCTTTGAAAAGAAAGCGGTTCAGTAAACATCCAACGGTCATATACTTTCTGAACGGCGCTGTTTCTGAATTGCTCTATTAAGATCAAACGTATTACCTTGTTACAGAAGTTATCCATTAAATATCTATTAAAAAAGGTATCACACACAGTTTGATAGAAGTTTTCCGTTGCAGAAAAAGTTTGCTCTGCAAGTGCTGCATCTAATTGAGACATCATATCTCTTGCTTTTTCCTCAAACAAGCAAAGCAGTTCGTCAAAAATAGCCTGCTTATTTTTAAAGTAATAGTAGATAGAGCTTTCTTTGATTTGCACCTGTCCGCAAATGTCTCTGATTGATACCGCCGAAAAACCACTTCGAGAAAACAAGTCTAAAGAAACATCTAATATGCGTTGCTTTGTGTCGTTCATCTAATCTCCTCCCTTATCTAACAGTTGTTAGGTAAATTATACCTAACAACTGTTAGAATGTCAAGAGCGGCGGAAAGGAAATAATCAAAATATAGTTTGAAGAGAAAGCAAAAAAGCCTTGATTTTCCACCCGTGGTGTGTAAGCTGTGACTCACACAAGGCACAAGCACAAAAATGAAAGACGGAAATGACCGACTTCCATTTCAACGTACACATGAACGGGAAGATCACCTTTGAAATCCACTATGGGCCAATCCGCACAAGGCAGACTGGCCCATTTTGTTGCGGTAGGTAATAGGCTTGTTTTCACAACCAAATTACTTTCGTTTAATAAAGATCAATTCAGCAATTCCGGCAACAATAACAATACAACCACTTATCAAACATATTTTGGCGGCTGTAGTATTTCCGTTTTCGGTAAGTGGTATGGTACTTGCAATAAGCCCGGCACCAGTTAAAAAAGATATTGTTTTTGCAATCACGCGAACCGGACGATGTCGCCATGCTTTGTTAGCCGCTCCGTCAACAGTTTTCTCGATAGCGTCACCCATACGTTCCATTGCAATTTCAATTTTTTCTTCAGTCATTTTTCTCTCCCATTTCATTAGGCGTAGTTTTGTAAAAACTACTATTTGAGCTGGTGTATTTTCGGTTGATTGACAATATTTCAAGAATTGCCACCGCAGTTGTACCAGCGACTGCTACAAATTTCATCCAAAACCACAGTCTACGCATAATAGAACCTCCTCATTCACTTCATTTTCTTCTTAGTACGGCTATTTCTATAATCTGTGCCGCAATAACAACACCTCCACCGATTAAGCAAGCTTTTGCCGTCTTATGATACCCCTTTTCTTCCAATGGTACAGAGCTCGCCATAAGCCCCGCACCTGTTAAAAAGGTAAGTGTTCTTCCCACTAACCGTACTGGACGAAATCCCCACATGAAATCCATAGATTTGTCAACGACCGTTGCTGCACCTTCAACGACTGTTTCAACTGCATTTCCAAAGTGTTCCATTGCATTTTCAAATCTTTCCTCTGTCATAAAAGCGCCTCCTTTGATAGGTATTAAAAACCTAAAAATAATACCTGACGAACGAATGTAATTGCTTTATATAAAAGTACCTTTTGCAAGGCACTTTTATATCTATTTCAAAAGTTCTTCGACACGATGTTCAACAAGCTCTTTGAGTTCACTATTGAATAACGGTATTCCCATCGCATCCAAAATAGCGCTCATACAGTTAAACCTATTCATTATTTCTTTTTCGCAAGCCGGATATGTTGTTGGAGTCAGCCATAAATCACTCAATAGCGGAATAAGTTCAGACAATTCTTTTGCATATTCTGTATTTATAGATCCATCAGCTTGCCCCTCCTCAATTAGCGTTTGCCATAGTGGAGCAAGTAAGCGTCTGTCCGTATCAATCATTCCCGCTAAAATACGTGGATTCTTTAATACGGGAAGGGTACGTTTGCTTAATTCGGCCCTCTCTGTATCTTCATAATTGATTTTAATAACCTCACGCATTTTTTGTAAACCATTCAGATCTTTACGTTCTTTGACAAGAGTAAAAGGGTTATTATCGAAAAACATTTTCTCGCCCAGAGCATCCATTATTTCTTCTTTCGACTTGAAATGATGATAAATAGCACCTTTAGTCAACCCACCAAGTTCATTTACAATGTCTTGGATGGTTGTATTATCATACCCTTTTTCCATAAATAACCGCTGTGATACTTCAAGTATTTTTTCAACAGTTATTTCAGGATATTTATTCCTTGCCATCTTTATATCACCTCCCTAATTATCATTCGTTTGGTATGTTTCCATCATATCATCAAACGTCCACTTTGTCAAGATACATTCGTGCGGTATTTATATTTTTTACTTTGAGCAATTACATGAAAAGTTTACTTGAAATTTATAAAAAGCCTTGCTTTTCCACCCGTGGTGTGTAAGCTGTGACTCACACAAGGCACAAGCCCAAACACAAACATGAAAGGTGGAAATGATAATGAAAACAGGGAAAATCACAGCGAAACTGAGGGACGCGGTTCCGGTTTGCCTTATGGTAAACGGCGAGGAGGTCAAGCGGTACAAGAACATCGAGCTACCGGACGAGCTGAAAGAAGTGGAAATGACTGACTTCCACTTCAACGTACACATGGACGGGAAGATCACCTTTGAAATCCACTATGAGGAAGGCGCACTGCCGGAGGTATTCCCGGAGGCCCGCACCAGAGTAAGCCGGGCGGCGAAGGCCGCAGCCAAAGCCGCCGCACAGGAAAGTACAGAGGTTATGGCCGTGGAGACTGCCGAGCCAGAAATAGAGGCCGCGCTGGAAGAAAGCCCGCAGGAGATTGAAACCCCGGTAAAAAATCCCGGTGAACCTACCGCAGAAGAAAGCAGTCCGGGAGGCATTGAGGCCGCCTACAATGTGACAGGTGTACGGCGCAAGGAGCTGGTGGCAGCAGTAGGCGACTTCATTGGAGCAAAGCCGGAATATCTGAGAGCGCCGACATACGCTTTCGCAGTAGGAAGCTACAATATCGACAGAGAAGGAACATTGACTGGCCCGGAAAATCCGGCGCTGATCGAAAGCCTGAAAGAACAAGGCTTCATTGCTGCAGAGTAAAACGAGAAGGCCCCGCTTCGGCGGGGTCTTTCTTGAGTTATAACATGCTTCCCTTTTGTAGCTCGATATGCTATAATCAGAAAAACAAATTGGAATTTGTGGAGGTGGCGAAAATGAAATTGAAAAATCCTATGCTGGTAGTAACAGATATAGACAAATCAGTTGAGTTTTATAAAAAGGTTTTCGGGCTTCATGTGATTATGGATTTTGGAGCAAATAAGACTTTAACAGGCGGTTTGGCTTTGCAGACAGTTGAAACATATAAAGACTTTATTGGAAAAAGCGATATTTCTTTTGGTGGCAATAACTTTGAAATTTACTTTGAAGAAGATAATTTTGATGAATTTGCGGATAAGCTGAAAAAATGTGATGTTGAATATGTCCACCCTATTGTAGAACATTCATGGGGACAGCGTGTTGTTCGTTTCTATGACCCAGATAAACATATTATCGAAGTTGGCGAGAACATGAAAATAGTATGCAAGCGTTTCTTAAACAGTGGAATGACACCAGAACAAGTAGCAGAACGCATGGACGTACCTATGAAATTTGTCAATGCCTGTATGCGATAAATCCTAATTTGCTGTTTTGATTAGCCCCGCTTTGGCGGGGCTTTTCCTATCCTCAGTGAAAAAGATATGTTTTAAGACCTTTAGAGCTTGCTTTTTGACCGGTGGTGTGTAAGCTGTCACTCACAGAAATAAAACATATCTTTAAGGAGGACGCAACCATGCTGCAAATATCTGAAATCGTAAGAAAAACCGAGGAAATGTTCGACCTGTTCAACGAGCATTTTTACGAAGGCGAGTTGAGCCGCCCGGCCATCACTGTATCGCCGGACGGAGGGCGCGGGGCTTATGGCTGGTGCAGTATCAACGAGATATGGAACGCCAGCGGCGAGAAGTATCGGGAAATCAATCTTTGCGCCGAGTACCTTGACCGGCCCATCTTCGAGCTGGCAGCCACGCTCCTGCATGAGATGGCGCATCTCTACAATCTGGTTCATGGCATCCAAGACGTAAGCAACAACGGCTATTACCACAACCAGAAATTTAAGGCCACCGCTGAGGCCCACGGCCTGCATATCGAGAAGCACGCCAAGTATGGCTGGACGGCAACGACGCTGGCCCCGGAGGCGGAGGCATGGATCAGAAAAACTTTGGGCGAGGACAAGATCAACGCCAGCCGCTTGCCGGTGGAAGGCACCACCAAGGGCGGGAGTAAGAAATCCATTAACCGCAGCATCAAATATGTTTGCCCCTGCTGCGGCACCATTATCCGGGCAACGCGGGAGGTCAATGTAATCTGCGGGGATTGCGGAGAGGCTTTCGAGCGGGAATAAGAAAAAAGCGGGGGCCGCGAGGTTCCCGCTAAATTGTTCTCATTGAAAGAGGTGGTGCTGTCCGGGAGCGGATACTTTTTAGCGTTTCCTCGTTTCTGGCATATACGGGCCGGACAAGGGTGTGCAAAAATGAGCCGCCATGGGATTATGTGATCGCCGCAATAGGAAGCGGGCTGATGGCGGCTTGTTCCACCGAGTCCCCGGAAAACAGAAAAAGCCCGGAAAGCCCACAATATCAGGCTTTCCGGGCATAGATACAAAAACAGCCCTCCGATTTGGAAGGCTGTTTTTGTATTAAAGGTTGTTCCTTAATATGGTTGTAATGTAGGGTTTCAGGTCTTCCGTTCCCGGAATTTCCCATGCGTTCGTATGTCCTACCCAATAGCCGTCAACCCAAAATCGGTCTATGAGATTCATAACGGACAGTATGACCAGCAGCTGCCAAAAGCCCTGAACGAAGCCCTTTGCGCCGTTGAGCGCATAGACGCAGACCAGCACATAGGCGATGTATCCGGGGACGCAGACAGCTTTGAAAATCAAAGCATTTCGCTTGATTTTCACGTGTGTTGTAAGTCCCAGCGTTACGCACCGCTCCTGCACCTCCTGGCTGTAAAGATGCACCATGCCCACCGCGCCCTTGCGGATACCGATGGCGCAAACCAAAATGAGCAGAACGCCCAGCCCGATGCCTTCCAAAATCACCTGTAAAAGCATTACCGATTCCTCCTGAAGCCCGCCTCATCCCGGTATTCGGGATGTCCCTTCAAGTACGGGTCTTTATCGCCGCAGATGGTGTAGTCGCATCGGCAGCCGTCCACGCAGGTGGTCGTCCGCACCAGCTTGGCATGGAGCAGTTCCATGGACGCAAAGTCCACATTACACAGGGCGGGCATAATATCCGTAAAACCGTGCTTGATAGCAAACTCCGCTGCCGGACACGCCGTAAATTCATAATAAATAGGCTTGTCGGTTTCATAAGGCGCAACCGACATCTCGTAATCGTGCCATTTGTCACAGCCGCTTTTCGCACGAACAAACGCCTTGTACATCAGCTCCCTCCCTGTTCTTTCTTGCGCGCATGAGACCATCTCAGATTTAACCCGCTTTTCGGCATGCAAACCATGCCATGCTTTTCAGGTTTCCCATGTCCACATCCGCATACATTCCATCCAGCCGTGCTTTCAGACTGGAAACCGTCTCATAGGGCGGTGTGAAAAAGCCTGCCTTTTCATAAACATGCCGGACAAACCAATCCGTCCGCTTGTGCTCGCCCATCACATAAAAGCAGCCGCAGAATGTCCCGCCGGGTCTCAAAACCCGGAAAACCTCCCGATAAGCGGCTTCCTTGTCCGGAAAAGCATGAAAGCCGTTCAGCGACAAAACGATGTCGAAGGTGTCGTCTGCATAGGAGAGTGCTCCCACATCTCCCTGCCGGAAGGTTACATTTTTCAGGTGCAGGCGGTCAGCCTTTTCCCGTGCCTGCCTCATCATATCGGGCGAATAATCGAGGCAGGTGATGTCTGCCTCCGGCATAGTCTGATAAACCGGCATGGTCAAAATACCGGTTCCGACAGGCACCTCAAGCAGCTTACCGGAGAAATGCTCCGGAATCCCGGACAGTGCCTTTTCCAGATAGGCGTCGTTTTCCGCCTTGTTCATTGCCCACACCAAGCGGCACACCGCTTTCCCGCTCAGAGTAGAGCAGGTGATCATGCCGTCATAAAAACTGTTTCCGCCCGTCATTCGGTACGCACCGCGAATGGCTTCTTTTCGTTCCATGGTTCTTCCTCCGTGTTTCAATCATCACACGACCATTTCAATCTCATTTTTTCAAAATGTCCACGATTTTCGCAAAGTCCTCCTTTGCCTCCTTGAAGATCGGCAGCATACAGTAGCAATGCACCATCTTCGGGCGGTCAGACACCGTATAGGGGACATTTGCGCGTTTGCAGGCTTCCTCAAAGTCCGGCAATGCGCCGTAGAGCACCTCGTCAGCAGAATAGAAGAAGTGAATATCGCCTACGCCGGTAAAATCTCCCCGTGAGCCGGAGAGCATATAGTCCGGTACATTCTCGCAGCCATGCCGCATGAGCTTCTCCACCGTCACCATGAAAGCATAGTCGATGGCGACGTCCCTTTCATTGAGTGCCTGCATCCGCGCCATTTCCGCATCGTTCCACGGCACCTCGCCGGGGGATACGGCAACAATGTGCCTTGGCTGCGACAGCGGTTCAGGCTGCGCGTTATTATGCGCCGCAATGCCAAGCGCCAACGCGCCGCCGGAGGAAAAGCCGCAGGTACTGACATTTCCGCCGCCATACAGTGCAATCATTTTTCGATAACATTCGTACACCATTGCATATGTTTCAGTAATGCAGTGCTCCATGCAGAGCGGGTAAAACGGAAACCACACATCACAGCCGGTCTCGCGGCAGAGCTTACGCATCACAGGCAGGTCGCCTTTGTCCGGGCCGATCACCATACCGCCGCCGAAGAAGTAGAGGATCGCGCGCTCGGACGGCTTCGGATGCTCTCGCACGATCAGGCAGGGAAAGCCGTTTACCGCGATCGTTTCATAATATGCCTTGCGGTCGGTGGGCGTAAAAACGCCACGATGCCGGTTCTGCTTTTCAATTTCCTTTCGCAGTGCATCCTCCGGCAAGGCGAACGCCTTTTTCACGCCGGAGAGCTTGTATACGCTGCGTAAGATAGATGCAAAGATACTCATGATTTAGCCCCCTCATTTCCACGCCGTAATGCAGAGCCAGCTTTTCTTTTTGTGTATCTGCACATCGTGAAAGCCCGCCTGCTCCAGATACGTCTTCAGCTCGGCGTCCTTGTAGATGGTCATGCCGCCGATGATCTCCGTCCACTTCTTGTCCTTGTCCGTATCGCCGTTGCTTTCGTTGCAGATGAGTAATGTCCCGCCGGGCTTCAGCACCCGGTAAACCTCCCGGAAGCACTGCGGCAGATCGGGCCAGAAATAGACGGTTTCAAAGGCCGTTACCGCATCGAACCAGTCGCCTGCAAAGATCATATTCGCCACGCTGCCTTGCAGAACGTTGCAGCGGCCCTCCGCTATGGCGGCCTCGTTGACCTTTTTGGATTTCTCCACACTGACGGGGGAATAGTCAATGCCCTTGACAATACCCTCCGGGCATTTTTTCAGAAGTCTCTTGATGTTCGCCCCTCCGCCGCAGCCGCAGTCCAGCACCTTGGCGTCCGGAGTAAGCTCCAAAAAGCGAAGTCCCCACCGTGCCACAGGACTGTGCCCCAGGTTCATCATGGCGACCATGATTTTCCCGCCAAGCCCCACAGGCTTTCTGGTGTTCTCAAAAAATGACATCTTATCACACCTCCGATTTCACACATTCCGCATAGGTCAGCGGGAAGGATGCCTTTAGAACAGCGCTTTTTCGCACCGTCCAGCCGTTTTGCCCCAGGAAGCGCAGGTATTCCTCGCTCGTCCACTTGCTGTGGAGAGGAAAGCCTGCCAGATTCATGAAAAAGGCTTTGACCTTGCCGGGAAATGAGTTTTCTGCGTGCGTAAAGGTAGGCGCGATCAGCACACCGTCATCCTTCAGCACCCGTTTGATCTCTCGCAGTGATTTTTCTGGCTGAGGCACAATGTGCAATGCGTTTGATACGATTACCACATCGAATGATTTGCTCGCGTATGGCAGAGAAAACATATCCTGCACGGAAAAACGCAGCTTCGCAGAGTAATTCCCCCGTTTGGCCTCTGTAATCATTTCCGGAGAGGCATCCGTCGCCTCGATGTGTGCCGCTGATTTTACGATATGCTTGGCGATCAGTCCCGTTCCGGTAGCCACCTCCAGCACTGTTTTGTCTTTCACGACCGGACGGATCAGCTCATACATTTTCTCGTATACTGCCCTGTCTTTTCGCATAAAGCAGTCATACAGACCTGCATTTCTGTCCCAGAAATTCTTGTGTTCTCGCATTGCTGTCTCTCCTTTTGTGGTTAGATTTATCTAACCATCACGCGCACATTGGCAAGTTAGGTTTGGCTAACTCACGTATTTAGGAAAAGCCGCATTTCTGCGGCCTTTCGGCTTATACAAATAGCTTGCTGCAAGCATCACACATCTGTATTTTCAGCCACTGAGGATAACGCCTCCCGATCTACTCCTTATGAAAACAGCCAAAATCTATTTTCACACCATTGCGGTGACTTTTGCCTTCTTATCCATATTATATCGTGCTCACTTCTTTTTTGCAATGGTATAGTATCTCTATTTTGTCATTTGAAACTTTCAAAAGTCAATTCCACCGTCCGCAGCACCCCATATTATTACAAGGCAGACGGCGTGATGGAAGCATATATCCGTGTTGGAAATGAAAGCGTAATTGCCCCTGATTACATTGTGAATGAACTGATCTTAAAGGGAACCAATCAGTCCTTTGATACCCTAACAACAGATGCGGTAAAAAAGGATTACAGCTTTACACTTCTGGAAGCAACCTATCTGGAACGGACTGGTCTCCGGTATTCGTTCGATGCGACGAAACCCTGTGATCGCTGACCTGTTCCACCGCATGAAGTACATGGAACGCCGTGGAAGTGGCCTGCGCAAAATCGTCAGTGAAACCGAAAAGCTGCCTGGATACACAGAGGCATATAAGCCCGGATTTTCCTCAACAGCGACAGATTTCAGAGTCATTTTGAAAAATGTGAATTACTATCTTAGTCAGAAAGACTTAGCCAGTGACCAAGATTGTGATCAAGATAAATCACAGGACATCCTACACGCAGTCTTGGATTTTTGTATAACAGAAAAAAGCAAACAAGAAATTTGCTCGTTTATTGGTTATCGAAATCTCACTTATTTTACAAGAAAATATTTGAATCCTCTACTGGCAAGTGGCCAGCTTAAAATGACTATTCCAGATAAGCCAAACAGTCGAAAACAAAAATATATTACAGTTCGTTCCGAATAAACAGAGAAACAGGGCATTGGGTCTCATCTCCCATTGTCCTGCTACTTTTCATTCTAAATTATATTCACATCATTTACCCATACACCCAATCCTGGATTGCAAATTTCAAACTCTGTACCTTGCCCAGCAGCCAGATCGCAGCCAGCGGCAGCCCCATCGGGCTAATCAAAAATGCCATAACCAGCAAAATCACACCATTCTGCGGGGAATAGGTAATCAGCACAGCCACGCCAAGCAGAGCAATTACCGTGCTTAGCAGACCAAGCACCAGACCGGATATGTAGATCAGCCCCGTGCAGAGCCAGACAAAAATCGTCAACACCAAAATCAAGTCTACCCCCTCCAGGTGGTGCAGGATACCCTCGCCGGAATGAATCGGCTCATCCATCAGGATATGCCCCATAGCGTCCGACAGCGTAAAGGGCAACTTGTCCGGCTGGGGATTGCCCAAGCTGATCGTCAGGCTGCCTTGCGGGTCTCCGTCGATCAGCAGGACTTTCTTTCCGGCTTGCGCCAGCCCGATTCCCGAGTTGGCACAGGTCGTTGTCTTGCCAACGCTTCTCCGCTCCCGCTCCGGTCGGCGCTGAACATGTGCCACTGGCACATAGCACCCTTTCTGGTTGGCAATGGCGATGATTTGCGTGTTCATTGACTTCACCTCTACAACTTCTAGCTTTCTGCATGTTACTATATAGTTTTGATTACCTGTTCTTCTGCATTTTGGCCGAGGGATAATCTCTTCGTGGAAAAAATAATTGACCACGATAGGCGGATCGTTGAACGGGCGTTTGATGGAATCATCATCCCGGACATACAGTAGCCCTTCCTCTTGGCAAAACTGCCGCATCTGCGCATCCAGCATTGACCAGTAGCTGCGTTCTTTTTTATTGTAAATGGTATCGTACAGCGGCAGCAGGTCTGGATGTTTTTCCGTTATATAGTCAAAAATCGTTTTCTTATAACCGCCCCGCAAGTTTAGGTTTTCCAGCCAGACCAAATTACATTGATTCTTCGCCCGGTGGATGATGGAGGGCAGGTCGGTGAGGCCGGGGAAAATCGGCGAGATAAAGCAGGTGGTGCGCACACCAGCATCATGGAATGCTTTCATAGCGGCCAGCCGCCGCTCAATGCTCACTGCATTGTCCATATCAGCGCGAAAATCTTCGTCCAGTGTGTTTGATCGACCAGGATACCCGCGCATTGGGGAATGTTTTAATGAGGTCAAGGTCACGCAGCACCAGGTCAGACTTGGTAGCAATACTGAGGCTACATCCGCTGCCCTGCATCTGCTCTAAAATGGCGCGGGTGCGGCAGGCGGTTTCCTCCAGCGGCTGATATGGGTCGGTCACGTAACAGAGAAACAGTTCTTTCCCTGCATACCGCTCCGGGTGTTTGATTTCCGGCCAAAATTTAACGTCTATGAACTCTCCCCAGGGCTCCGGGTGATTGGTAAAACGCTTCATAAAAGATGCGTAGCAATATTTGCAGCCGTGGCCACAGCCCACATAAGGATTGACCGAATAATAATCACTCACAGGCAAATTGGATTTTGTGAGGACGCTTTTTACTTCAACGTTTCAGATGATTGGCTCCATTGTATGTATGCTCCTTTGATTTTGCTTATTTTTCACGGGACAGTTTCATCATATCCTTCATATCGGCAAAACCGATTGTTTGATACAGCGGCCTGCCTTTGTTTGAGGTTTCAAGATAAATTTTTGAAATATGCCGCTGACGAGCCTGCTCTACAAGCCACCTGACGATTCTGTTCCCTATGCCGTGTCCGCGAAACTGCGGCCGGGTATAAATGTTCATCAGGTAGGCACATTTCCCGTTTAGATTGTCCGGTGAGGGCATCTCATGATAGAGGCATATCCCGCCGCAGCCGACGATTTCCTCCCCTACGTAGGCAAAGCAGGCAATATGTCCGCCCTGCGGCAGTTCTGTCTGATAGTAGCGGCGATTTTCCGATTCCAGCTCTGTTACAGACCGCTCCGAGGGGATGGAGAATACCTCATGCAAGACTTCCATTCGCCATTGCATCAATACATTCAGGTCCTGGATCGTGGCCTGCCGGATCTGAATCTCCATTATAATGCCCCCGCTTTCATTACCACCGGCAGTTTCGACACATCCGGCTTACCGTTGACATTCAAAGGAATCTGCTTCATCTTCACAAAGAACTCTGGGATCATAAAGGAAGTCAGATTTTCAGACAGTTCTTTTTTTACTTCCGAGACTTTCAGCTTATTGTCGGAAGGCACCACATAGGCGGTCATATAGGACAGTCCATCCTCGTCTGTAAAAGCCCGGACAATAGCCTGCTGCACATCCTTGCACCGATAGAGCCGGGACTCCACCTCGGCAAGTTCCACCCGCTTGCCGTAAATCATGATCTGGTCGTCCTTGCGGTGCAGGAATGCAATGTTGCCATCCGGCAGGATATAGCCCAAATCGCCGCTGCGGTACATGGTGCTACCGTCCGGCTGCCGCTCAAAAGCTCTGTTTTCCTCGGCATGGTCGCCAATGTAGCCCAGAGATACACCGCCGCCATAAATGCAAATTTCACCCGTCTGCCCTTTGGCAACCTCGTTGCCAGACTGATCCAGAATCCTGATTTGCGCACCTAGTACAGGATGACCGATGGGATAGGTACCGTCCTCCAGCACAGTTCCACTATTACAACGGTAATAGGAGGCGCAGACCGTTGTCTCGGAGGGGCCGTAGGTGTTGTAAACCTCTGCTTTGTTCAGCAGGTGATCCACATAAACGCCCCGCAACACATCGCCGCCGCTGATAAGCAGCCGCAGAGAGGACGGAATGACAGACAGGTGGTTCATTTCTGCCAGCAGATGCGGAAAGCCGCTGATCATAGTCACATGGTGGCGTTCCACAAAAGCCATCAACGCATGGATGTCGGCCTTATCCTCGTCAGCGGGGATGGCCAGAGCGGCACCATTCAGCAGACTGGTGAACACTTCCTCCACAAAGATGTCAAAAGAACAGACGGAATATTGCAGCATGACATCACCGGGGCCGGGATGGAACTCGTTGGCAAAGGCACGGACATAATGGCAAACATTGCGGTTGGTGACACAGACACCTTTGGGCCGCCCGGTGGTACCTGACGTATACAGCACATAGGCGGGGCGTTCCGGGTCTTCGATGGCATTGCGCTTCCAGGAGGGCGTCTCCACGCCGCAGATCTCACAATCTGTATAGCGGATGGGGAAACTGCTCAGTTTGGGCGCAAAGGCGTGTTCCGTCAGCACAAAATCCACCTGTGCCTCGGTCATCATGTCATGGATGCGCCCGGTAGGAAAATCCGGCTCGGCTGGGACATATCGGCCGCCGCATTTGAGTACCGCCAGAATCGAGGCAATCATCTCGGTTCGGTGACGCATGACGATGCCGATGCTGTGTACTTCCTGCGGAAAGCTGCACGTGATCATATCCACCATGTTGGACAGCTCTCCAAAAGTCATGGTGCGGTCGTTTTCAATGATAGCTGGGGCATTTTCATGTTCTTTAACTACTTTCTGAAAAAGCGAATAAATCGTATCCATCGTTTTATCTCCTTGTCGGTTTATCTATTTAATATCCAGTGAATGCCAGCCGCTGTGCGCTTGTTGCACGCCTGATAGTGGCTGCCACTGTTCAGTACGAAGGTGGTTTCGATGCCTTTCCCGTGGCACAGTGTTTCTATCTCCTGCGTATTCTGCTGCACAACGTTCAAAATCGGATTATCGGTGGAGCTCTCCTTGTCTCCGAGAGAAAAATACAGACAGTCAGGTTTGCGCTTCATCTCATGGGAGCACACATATTCCATGATGCCCTCAAACCAGAAGGAACCTGACATACTCGCTGCGCGGGCAAACACATCCGTTTGGTAGAGAGCGTAGAGGGCGAACAGCCCGGCCAGCGAGTAACCGGCGAGGCCCCGCCAGGCGGGCGCACCGGGAAGGAGCGCTTCCGCTTCCGGCATAATTTCATCCAGAAGCAGTTTCAGGTAATCATCCGCACCCCCGGTGCAGGGCGTATCGTGTTTAGAGATCGGCCCCATATACCACGGTGTCATGTCATGATCCCATTTCAGCTCACTGACCGCCACCAGACAGAAATCTGGGCAGCCGAGCGCCATCAGGTTTTTATACACACTGTTAACGGCATTGGAAAAGGTGTTGAGATAGATAACTGGGCTGCCCGGCTTTGCGCTTGGGTATATGTCCACTCTTTTTTGTTCTATGGTTAAAGAAGTCACTTTGTTGCCTCCTCTCTTGACGATTCATTGTATAAATATTGTACGGTATCCGAAAACGAAAGCAAGTACGCAGAAAGTTCGTACATAGTATCAAACTACTGACCAAGGCTATAAACAGGAGGAATCAAGATGGATCATATCATGACATATGAGGAATATCTGCGCGATGTCAAGAAGGGAATCGTCACCGATCTGGGCAACAGCCCGGTCACGCCGCTGCTTCTGATGCTTCAGGGAAAGTGGAAAACACAGATTCTCTATGAGCTGTGCATCCATGATACGGTTTCCGCTGTTCTATATCGGTGCGAAGCTACAGAAGTCAATATTCCTTACCATTATGATGATGGCAACGTACATATGAACCATGTGATAAGATTGAAAAAGCTGGATCAGTACAACCCGTCTTTTCTCCCGTTTGAGAAGCCGAAAGCCTATGGGATTGGTGCGGTACGTGGGCCACGAAGAATGCCTCACAGTCTGATTTGCGAACTGGAAAGGAATCGGTATGAGTAGTGATATTTGGAATCCCTGGCATGGCTGCCGCAAATACAGTGAGGGCTGTGACCACTGCTATATGCACTATCTGGACAATGAACGGGGCAAATCAGGCGGGGAAATTTATAAGGTCAAGACAAATTCCGGGTTGTTGAGCTGTTCTTACTTTCTATTTTATCAGATATCGCCTACAGATTCCATAGCTTCATAGCTCAAAATAGTTCACCCACCAACCATTTGGCTATGTAAAGGGGACGGCTTTTCAGCCGCCCCACCGGTCAACGCTGCGTTAATCAGACAGGTTCATCGTCCGATTCCGCTTCATAAATCTGATAATCTCCTGGGAACTCCTGCCGGAGCTTGCCGTATTCCGTGTCAGAAAGAAGGACATTTTCGTATGAGCCATACCGGTGTTGGATTTCCTTCTTCTCTCTTTTATTGATTGTTTCAGTACTTGTTCTATTAGTAC
>ENA-UONQ01000328-UONQ01000328.1-human-gut-metagenome-genome-assembly--contig:-CS26-NODE-328-length-66207-cov-8.605877_pt1 | contig 66207 bp, 94 predicted proteins | sample MGYA00242460_ERZ724007 | MGnify/ENA metagenome assembly ERZ724007
AGTAATTTTATCTTACATCAGTTTGGAGGTTTACACAAACTTTGGGACACTCCCTCATGCTCTTTCCTTTTGCCTAAAATACAAAATCTAAAGTCCTAATAGACATATCACTTAACCATTTTTCATCATAATCAGCCTGAATCAGTTCAGCTACTTTAGGAAGTAACCCGACTGGGTTTTCTAATTTGTAATCCTTTCCAATCTGGTAAATTATAATATCTTCTCGTTATTCCAGATCCTAAAAATAAAAATGGTGTCGTATTAAATTTTTCTATTACATCTTCGATATTCATAAGCCAACCCCTTTATTTAAATAGCAAACGTATGTTTTTATATTATGTATTTTCACATAACACAATTCATTATCCATAGGAAAACTTTTATGCAAAAAAATTAGTAAATACATTTTTCATAATAACTATAGAACCGTTATTTTAAAAGGAGAAACAAATGAGGAAAAAAAATATTTTATCTATTCTGACTGTGGGGTTATTGTTAATTTCGTTTCCATCGGAAGCGGAAGCGGCTACGACAGCGCAGTCAAAGAGATCCGTGTAGAGGACACTAAAAACGGGGCTAATGCGGTAGTACACGAGATCGGGCATTATGTTGACGGAAAACTTGGATATATTTCCGGAACAGAAGAATGGAAAACGATCTGGGAAACAGAAACTACAAGTCATTACGGAACAACGAACGTGCTGGAAGGATTTGCAGAGGCTTTCAAACAAAGTATCTGCAATCCCAAAATTTATTCCAAAAGATGTCCTCAGTCATATAAGTTTATTACAGAACACATGGAAAATATTGAACCAAATCATACCGAATCATAATGACAGGGAAAATTCGGAGAGTTGATGATGCTTGGACTTTGTCAGCACGGTGGGTGGCGTTCCGCTTGCGGTAGTCAAACAATACATTGAGAATCAGAAAAACGTATAGGTATCCATAATGCAGTTATCAGAAACAATAAAACTTTATATGACAAAGAAGCAGAGACTTCTCGTTGTCACGGCTATGAACGAGTACATCCGTACCGTGAACAGCCTTGTTTCTGCTGCTGTAAATGGCACATCCATCAGCAGGTATACAACGGCTGACGTAGCTGCCAATCTGCCGTCTGCCATGACAAACCAGTGTATCCGCGATGCCAAATCCATCGTAAGCAAACACAAGAAAGCCTGCCGCAGGATCGCTGCCAAAAACCGGAAGCTCGCAAAGCGGAAATTTGCTGTCATGCTGCAAGAGCCGGCTGTTCCAGTTCTCCGCAGACCTTGCTGCTATGTCAATAACCAGAACTTTAAGATTGAAGACGACTGCATTGAATTTCCCGTTCGTATCGATCATAAAACAACGCGTATATCTGTCCGTGCTTCCATAACAGACAGGCAGAAATCCCTGTTGTCTGGTGTAAAGCTTGGTACAATGCGCATTGTTCATAAAAGCAATAAGATCGTTGCCCAGATCGTCTATGAGGTTCCTGCATCTGAATCTTCCGAAGGCGGGAATACCATGGGTATCGACCTCGGCATCAAATGCCCTGCGGTATCCTATGTTTCGGATGGCAGCGTTCGGTTCTATGGCAATGGCCGTAAAAATAAATACCTGCGCCGTCATTATAAATACCTGCGTCAGAAGCTCCAACACGCGAAGCGCATGAATGCTGTTCAACGTATTAATAACAAGGAACAGCGCATTATGAAGGATATCGACCATAAGCTAAGCCGTGCCATTATCGAAACGGCGGTCTCCCATAATGTAAGGATCGTGAACTACCAACCACCTAAAGGTAGTGGGCTTCTGTTAAATGGTTCACCAGACTCAGGAATCGGAAACGATTCCTACGATATTCAGGTCATGATACCTTCGGTTGACGCAACAGACCGTCGCTCTATCGTACATGTTTAAGTTAGGTCAGAGTAAGAACAGCCTTGTGATATGTATGTAAAAAGCCTCTATATCATTGTCGAGTTGAAGTCGGAACAGTTGTATGGTAGAAGTACAGCAGAGTACGCATCACCTACTATTAAGTAGAGTATTTATAAGGAGTGATTTATTTATGGTTTATGTGATTTCACAAGATAGTAAACCACTAATGCCCTGTAGCAATTCAATTGCAAGGTTATTACTTAAGCAAGGTAAAGCAAAAGTTAAGAAACGTGAGCCATTTACCATTAAATTAGCTTACGAAACAACAAATTACACTCAAGACTTAACTCTTGGTGTAGATACTGGAAGCGGAACTATTGGCACTGCTGCAAGCAAAGACAATGGAGATATTGTCTATATGTCGGAAGTCGTTGTAAGAAACGACATTGCTGACAAGATGATACAAAGAGCGAAGTATCGTAGAAACAGACGAAATCGTAAAACTCGTTATAGAAAGGCAAGATGGTTAAATCGTGCAAATTCTATTAAAAGTGATAGATTTAGTCTTACAATGCAGAGCAAACTTCATAGTCATATAAAGGAAATAGAATATATTCAGTCTATTCTTCCAATTACAACTATGGTATTTGAAACAGGTCAGTTTGATATGCACCTTATGAAAAATCCAAGTCTTGCTAACCCAAAAGTGAGACCATGGGGCTATCAAAAAGGTACTAATTATGGCTTTGAAAATACAAAGGCTATGGTACTTGATAGAGATAACTATACTTGTCAATGCTGTCAAGGTAAGCATAAGGACAGCAAGTTAGAAGTCCATCATATTGTATTTCGCAGTCAAGGTGGCTCTGATGAAGAAAGTAATCTGATTACACTTTGTCATACCTGCCATAAAGACTTGCATAGCGGAAAAGTCAATCTCAAGTTGAAAGGCAAAATGAAAGGGAATCTTAAATATGCCACACAGATGAACTCTATCCGTAAACAACTTTTCAGATTATATCCAAATGCTGTTGAAACTTTTGGATATGTGACAAAAGCGAATCGTTTGCATTTAGGCGTAGACAAAGAACATTATTATGACGCCTGTACGATTGCAACACAAGGAAATGCTTTTAATGTAAAGAGTAATCTTTACAAAAAGAAATGTGTTTCTGATGGTGACTTCCAAAAGACCAAAGGTATTCGTTCTGAACAGCCTATTGTTACAGATAAGATTTGTGGCTTTAGAAAGTTTGACAAAATTCGATACTTTGGAAATGATTACTTTATCAAAGGAAGAATGTCTACGGGATATGCAATTCTTATGGATATTGACGGTAATAAGATTGACTTTAGCACAATGCCAAGGGGCTACAAAACACCAAAGCTAAGCAACTGCAAACGCATTACAGCAAGGTCAACTATAATGACGCAAGTAAAAGTAGTCTAACGCCATTCATCCCACGGTCTAAAGACCATGGGTTTTCTGGTTGATTTTATATAAAATTAGAGTGTCTTAAGAATATCCGCTCTACGACAAGGACAAGTCGCAAAAACAATCATAACCTGCATACATGGCCATTCTATAGGCTTGCACAGTATATAGGATACAAGGCTAAGATTGCAGGCATTCAGGTTGAGTATGTAAATCCGGCATATACAAGCCAGACTTGTCCTGTGTGTGGTCATGTACATCATGCAAATGACAGGGACTACACCTGTAAATGCGGATTCCATATCCACAGGGATCTGCTTGGTGCAAGAAACATCTGTCACTCAACTGAGTTTGTTGGCAACAGACAAACTGCGTAGGGAACTATATGTTCTGCCCTGCGATGGGTGATGGCACACCCATACCTTGCACTGCGGCCTGACAGAAATGTATTGGCCAGCCACTATATAGTGGCAGGTAGCAAGAATCCCCTGCCTTTAGGCATGGGGAGTGTCAAATAAAATCCGAAGAAGAAAATACTGACTATCCAGATATTACAATACACAAAATATTGACCTGGATATCCTAAATGTCCAGCTCTAAGGCAGTAACGGTAAATCGACATAATATGTGCAACTGGTGATAACAAAACGTCACCAAGAGAAAGGACGCATATGTTATGTCGGCAAACGCGAATATAGTTAGTCTGTTTAGCGGGTGTGGTGGATTGGATCTAGGATTTGAAAAGGCTGGGTTTCATATTCCTGTTGCCAATGAATTTGATAAAACAATATGGGCAACATTTAAAGCAAATCATCCGAATACGCATCTGGTTGAAGGTGATATAAGACAGGTAACAAAAGAAGATATCAAACCGTTTATAAATGGAGAAGTTGACGGGATTATCGGTGGTCCGCCTTGTCAGTCATGGTCTGTGGCAGGTTCATTAAGGGGAATTGAAGATGTCAGAGGACAGTTGTTTTTTGATTATACTAGAATACTAAAGGAATTCCAGCCCAAGTTCTTTCTAGCGGAAAACGTAAGTGGAATGTTGGCAAACCGACATTTGGAAGCAGTGCAGAATATTCTAAATCTCTTCGATGACGCAGGATATAACGTGTCGCTCACTCTTGTAAATGCAAAGGATTACGGAGTTGCGGAAGAAAGGAAGAGAGTATTTTATATAGGATTCAGGAAGGATTTAAACATTGATTTCAAATTTCCTAAAGGATCGACAAAAGACGATGATAAGAAAATCACCCTTCGTGATGTTATATGGGATTTGCAAGATACAGCTGTTCCGTCAGGAGAGAAAAACCATCATAATCCAGATGCGATCAATAACAACGAATACTATACCGGATCCTATTCGCCAATCTTTATGAGCCGTAACAGAGTAAAGGCATGGGATGAACAGGCGTTTACAGTTCAGGCATCAGGAAGACAATATCAGCTTCATCCGCAAGCACCTAAAATGATTAAAGCGGCACAAAATGATTATAGGTTTATAAAAGGAAAAGAACATCTCTATCGTCGGATGACGATTCGAGAAATTGCCAGAATACAGGGATTTCCGGATGATTTTAAATTTATATATAAGGATACTAATGCAGCATATAAAATGATTGGCAATGCTGTTCCGGTTAATCTTGCATATGAGATAGCCGTTGCGATAAAGAAATGCTTAGAAGGCAATAAAGGAAGGTTAACTTGAAGTTGTGAAAGCAACAAAGATAGAAGCGAAAGGAGCAAAGCATGAGTGGCATAATATATTGCGATAACATCCCGGATTTGCCGCCTGGTCATTTGGCAATTATTGATGGCAAAGCGACTATGACAAGATCGGATTTTCTACAAAGACTTAAGTAATATCGAAATGGAGAATGATTTAATGGATACAGAAAAAATAATCAACCATTGATGTTGCAGAGCAACCAACAGAAAAGTATAGCGGGAGTGATGCTTCCAAAGGCGAGCTTCTTGTAAAACTGGATGCTGTCCAGCAAGCACTCGCCACTTTACAGCAGACTTTCGATGACAAGATTGCAGAAGATACACACAAGAACGGTCTTTTCGACAATATACATTGTGGATTCACAACTGAGTCTAGCGTTCACATAACGGAGGAATAAAACTATGAGAATTAAAGATTTGCTGCCAATTGGCTCAATCGTTTTCTTAAAAGATAGCGAAAAACGTTTGATGATTATCGGTGTTATGCAGAGTGATGCACGTAAAAACTGGAGCAGATATAGAAAAGAATATGATTACTTAGGGGTTCTGTACCCAGAAGGATATATTGGAAATCATGTTCAGTATTTGTTTAATCACGAGGACATAAAAGAAGTTGCGTTCCGTGGGTTTGAAGACGCCGAAAGCAACGAGTTTCGTGAGAAACTTGCAAACTTGTATGAAGGCTAAATCACCAACGAAAGGTTCTCCTAAAATAGTAACGTAATAAGAGAAAAATATAAAGTTATAATAGTCAAAGACCAGGAGCATGAGAGGATCATGCTCCTTTCTTTTGCTTAAGAAACTAAGAATAGCAACAGGGATATCTAAAGCGTCTGGTCCTAAAGCAGTAACGTTAAATCGACATAATATACGCAACTGGTGGTAACAAAACATCACCAAGAGAAAGGATACATATGTTATGTCGGCAAACGCGAAAATGGACATTCACATTTGAAAGGGAACTTTTAATGCAGAAAGGCGTTAAGTTTAGAATCTACCCGAACAGGGAACAACAAAACTTAATTAACCAGACACTTGGCTGCTGCAGGCTGATTTACAACAGAGGACTAGCCATGCGCAATGAGGCTTTTCAGAACGGTAGCAAGGTTGGCTATTCCCAGACTTCTGCAATGCTGACTGCCATTAAAAGGTGTGAGGATTTTGCTTTTTTAAAAGCAGTGGATTCGATTGCATTGCAGCAGTCCTTGCGTGACCTCGACAGGGGTTTTGTAAACTTCTTCCAGAAGCGGGCTGCGCATCCGGTATTCAGAAGTAAACACAACAACCATCAGTCGTACCGGACAATAAATCAGGGTGATAACATCCGTATTGTTGGAAAATACATCAAGCTTCCGAAACTTGGATATGTCAAAGTCCGCCAGTCTATGAAAGTAGGGAGAATCAATCATGTGACGGTTGAGAGAACTCCTACCGGAAAATACTTCGCGATCCTTAACGTGGAGTTTGAGCCACAGCCAAGACCTAACAATGGTGGGTGTATCGGCATTGACGTAGGGATTAAAGCATTTTACTCCGACAGTAACGGAAATGTTGTGCCAAACCCCAGATACCTTGAGCAATCAATACATAAGCTCACCCGGGCGCAGCGCAGACTTTCGAGAAAACAGAATGGTTCCAATAACCGTAACAGGCAAAGGGTGAAGGTTGCACTAATCCATGAGAAGATTACCAATCAGAGAAACGACTTCTTACAGAAACAGTCCACGATGCTGATCCGTGAAAACCAAACGGTCTGCGTCGAAGACTTAAATGTAAGAGGTATGATCCGGAATCATAAGTTAGCGCAACACATCAGTTCTGCATCATGGAGTAAGTTTTTTGATATGCTCACCTACAAATCTGTCTGGTATGGTAATGACATCATAAAAGTGCCGACCATGTACCCAAGCAGCCAGACCTGCTCCTGTTGTGGGTATAAAAATCCACTGGTAAAGAACCTGGCGGTTCGTACATGGGAGTGTCCGGTCTGTCATGCAGTACATGACAGGGATACCAACGCAGGTATCAATATTTTAAGGAAAGGACTGCACATGCAGTCCGCATAAGCATAAAAAGCTGCACCGTAGGGCATACGGGAACAGGATAATATAGCTTGTGGACACTGTGTAAGACATTGCGATACCGTAAGGTATTCCATGCAGTAGTGGCAGAAGCAAGAATCCCATGCCTTTAGGCGTGGGGAGTGTCAAAATGAAATGCAAGGGGATCATATCATCCCCTGGTCACAGGGTGGCAGAACAATGACAAACGTAACCAATAAGAAACAAAACACTATATGCTATTAAGGAAGCGGCTGCATCTTGAGTCATGGGGATGCAGTCGTTTCATATTCAGCTTTTGTTTCATAGAATAATTGTCATATTTTATTTTGTATCTATTGGTTGTTGGAAGATGAGATAAAAATAAAGGAGAAGAAAATATGTGTAGATTTAAATCCGGAATCATTTTTAAAGGCAGAGTTGTTTTAACGCCGGATGGCAATGAAAGTCATTCAGATTTGCTTGAAGAACTTGGTGTTGAGGACGACACAATGGGAGCGATGACAAGATTTGTCAGGGCTGAGTTATTGCCGAAGGATGACAACAAAGCTACTCCGGTTGAAGAATGGATATTCAATGTAGATCAGGATATGACGCCGGAATGGTTCGACGAGGATCGTGGTAGATACGAACAAGAATTTAGAGATGCCGTGAGAGAATATATGGAGGACAAAGTTAAAGTTATTGCAGGATACGCTTGGAATCCCGTGAAAGACGGGGAACTCACATATTACTTCATGGACGGTATTTATAAAAAAGTTTCCGAATTTGGGAAAACAAACAACTATGCGACATCTACAATCCGGAAGGATCTAACAGAAAGCGATTTAGCAAAACGACTTCAGGAGCAGTTTGGGGACAAACTTGTTCCGATCGAGTTGGATCTGACATCGCTGGATGGACTGGATGATTATGGAATAGTTAAAGGATATCTTTTGGCGATTCCTAACATTGATCTGTACAGGAAGTTTCGTAATAGGATTAGTAAACTGGACACGTATTATGCACTGGCAACTCCATATTCCACTCCGTCGGGCTGTGGCGCTGGCAGTGTTCTGTATGCTCGTAGCGATGGTGACATCAGTTACTTCTGGTGTGGCGATGATTTTTACGTGCGTCCGTTTTTTATTGCAAAATCTTAAATAACAACTTGCTGTTGATTGAAAGGAGAAAAAAATGACAATTCAGGAAGCAATTGCTTGGCAGGAGACTTTTAAAAAGACATATGCTGGATTTCCTAAAGAGGCAGATGTTGCATGTGATATGGCAATCGAAGCACTCAAAATGTGGGAACAGGAAGCTAAAAAGGAGAAACCTGATACGACGAAAGGAATATAAGATATGCCATATATTATAAGTGGTAACGGACATTATATTTCCTTGAATAAGAAGAAAAATGGGCTAACCGCAATGAGTGGTTGAAAATGTTGATCACAAATGCGGTTTCCTCAAGTTGGAATTTACAACAAAGCCCAAAAATGATTCAGATAAACAAAAAGAAGTGATCTATTATAAATCATGTTTCTTAAAATTATAACAAGGAGAAAAAGAATGAGTTATAGAACAAAAATTAATGGAACACAAATTTTTGGAAATAATGAATGTTATCAAGAATGGCTTAATTTTATTAAATCTCAGGGAATTGAAGTGGGAGAAGAAGGTAATTATGAAGGAGAAATTACAGATTTCATGAAAGCCTTAGAAGTGATTGAACAGATAACAATGAATAAACATAAAGAAAGACAGGAACGAATTAAATCCTCAAATTTATTTGAAAAGCATTTTGAAAAAGATAAAGAATGCATTCATAATGATCAAAAATTGGAAGGTTTATTCGATTTTCGGTCAATTCCCAGAAATATTGAAGAAACAGATCCGGATGATAAGTTTAGATGTTCTTTATTTGATGAAGAATTAGAAGTAATTCGTTATTCATATGCACTTTTACCATATCAATTTTATTTAGCATGTAAGGACAAATTAGAACAGGAGAGACCATTTTTTACTCCAGGACATCTAAATTGTTATAAATTAAAAGAAGGAGAAACTTTACATGTATGTGCAAATTAAAACGTTGTGAAAGAATGAATGACTCTGCTAATTTTGAGTATGATATACTCAACAAAATCGAGGAGATTTCCGCATTCACAGAGAGTCTGGAAAAACGGCGTTTGTATTTGCAGGATATGATTCATACTGCAGACCTTAAGATTACGGATATCGAACATGCTGCGGAGTTTTTCAACCTCGGTGCTGCGGCAGGGTATAAACTCTACAAGATGTTGCGCGAAACAAGGCTCGAAAGAAGAGCTTATAAGAATGAGCTTCAAAAGATAGACCTGTTTCTAGCGGCTTCTGTTCGAAGCGAAAGCCTGAAAAATCAGGCAAAGAAGATTTCAAATGTGGAGAAGAAGACTTATACCCCACGCATAGATCCAGAATTGTTTGGATTACAAGGGAAAAATAAAAAGTTTCAAGGTGCAAAACGTACCGTAAAAGAGGAGAACAATAACGGTGAGATATGTAGTAATGATGAGCTGCGGGCATGAGGAAACAATGGACCTTATTGGAAAAAGTGCCGACCGGGATAAAAAAATAAAATATCTTAAACAGAACGGACTTTGTAAAGAATGCTACAAGAAGAAGATGCAGGAAAAAGACCGCAACGAGCCTTTCTCTTTCCATGCAACAGCATTACCTTATATCGATAAAAAAACAGGCTCTATTTTAGTGAATGTTTGGTTTGCCGGAAATACAATGCTACATAAGGAAGATATTAAGACTTTAAAAACGCGTTATAGCTGGAGTGAAAGAAAATCCGCAATGGATCATATTGCAACAACGCGTCCGCCATTATGCTGGAATGCGACTATTGCACTAGATGCTTTGCAGGAAGAAATGGAATCAGCCAAATCTATTGGGGCAGAATGTATTGCTCTGGAAGCTGGTTTGTTTGCCGAGATGAACTATCAGATTGCACTCAACAAACATAAAGAGTGGGCAGAGACACGTGCAAAAATTGCGGCAATAGAAAAACCGTCCATACCAGATATCTTAAAAGATCATAAGTGGAATCAAAAGGTATATGGAAAATCCGGTAACTATTCTGTTTATCTTGATAGCAAGAAAACGGATATTTCTGACGAGCAGGTATTAGAGATTAAAAGTTACTTAAAGCAGAAAGAAGATTATGACAGGCAAATCCTCGATATGTAGGTTTACGCGAAACTTTTGACAATTATTTACAAAGAGCAACTTGACGGCGTTAAGAAAGTCATTGGAGGAATATAAGATTATGGAGAACGAATACAAAGTAGAAGAGACCAAGATAGGAAGAAAAACCTCACATCCTAGTTATGGTACTTTGTTATTTAACAGAGCTTATGGTGGAAAGACACCATTATTTGGAAGCAGCATTGAACCTAGTAGTGTAATTACAATGGAACTTAGACATGCTGATATTACAAGAGGGTTAAATCGTGACAATATTTTTGGCAACAAGCCCATTGTAAAAGTTGAAATGAGTTGTGCACAGTTTGCTGAGGCAATTACTTCTTTTGGACAGGGTACAGGGATTCCTGTAACTATTCGTTATACTGAAAAGGATGGTAGAATACCTCCACGTGATTTTGTTAGCAAAAGAGAACAGTTCACAGATGAATTCAAAGGTAAAACAAAGGATGTAATGAATGAATCACAACAATTAATTCAAGATGTGACTGATTTGTTTTCTCAGAAGAAAGCATTAACAAAAGCAGATAAAGAAGCAGTGATATCTAAACTTAGAAAATTAAGTATGGATATTGGATGCAATTTAGATTTTATTGCAGACCAGTTCAATGAACAGATGGACAAAACGGTTATGGAAGCAAAAGGAGAAATCGAGTCATTTTGTCAGAATAAAATCAATGCAATTGCAAGCGCAACATTAGTAGAACATAGAGATGAGATTTTAAAATTGGAAAATCCGGTTGATATAATTTGAGTGGCAGACTAGAGTACAAATCAGGCTTTCGAAAGAGAGCCTGATTGTTTATCAAATGTGTCATAAACTCCTTGCTTTAGCTGAGGGAGTGTCAAGAGAAAAGCGGATTGGAGATAATAAAATGAAAAAATTTGGATTAAATGAACTGACCGCAGAGAACACAAAAAAGGTCTCGGAGTGCGTGGTTATTGACCTATGGGAGGCTGCCTCATACTTCAAAGAACATTATCAGATGGAGCCAGAGAAAAATTACGAGGTATTTGAAATTGATGGAGAATCTGGAGACTACATCATGTTTGGCAATATGAATAATGATTCGCTGCTGTTTCAAAATTTAAAAATGCAATTAGAGTCAGAAGGATATTGTGAATAAAACAAAATAAGGGAGAGAAGCACATGGACTATGCGGAGCGTTTTAATAAGATTACAGAAATATGTAAGGAAAATGATCTAGGTCACGGATCAGTTCGGGATCACGAGATGTTTAAAAAACTAAAAGATGCTGAGTTAAATGATGCTGAAAAGATAACAAAAATTGTAACTGACATTAAAGCCTACTATGAGTATGAGTCACGCAATAAGAAATATCCAAATTATATCTATGAGGCTGTAAGACAAAATCTTGGTGTAGATAAATACGATTTTAGTGTAGATTGTAAAATCGACAGGATGAGTCATGATGAAATCCTGCAGAGGATATGTATCTGGGAAGCAATACCAGGATACGATATATCAATTAAAAAGTGGATCAGAGATATATACGGGATTCAATTATAACAAAGTCGCAAGCTTGAAACAGTAAGTTTTTGCGTTAAGTTTTACAGTGGATGTCGTCAGCATAAGCTGTGCATCCAGCTAATCATTCCTGAGAGAAGGGAAAGTGCTGGATACGTTCAAATTCTGCGGGACAACGGTAATGTATTTCAAAAGGAGAGGACTTAATATGAGATTGATAGACAAAACGAAGAGATGGGATCATAATAAGACGCTAACAGGAAAAAAGAAGAATTACAAAGTTACTGTGTGTCATTCCGCTCATCCATTAGCCGGAAAATCGTTCTGGTATTTCTTATTGGATAAAGATGACTATAGATACAATTCACTCTGGGATGATTTAAGATATGTGTCTCAGGACCAATGCGTCGAAGCTGTAGAAGACAAAATCAACGAACTAACAAAAGGAGCATGTGGTAACCAACCTAACAAGGTAGGAGCAAAAGTGTCAAACAGATGTCAATCATGGGATCTTAGTTTAAGAAAGGATACATGCAAATACATGATAAATGGATTGTGTGGCAAAGGCGTGTCATCAACTGGATCATGCAAAACCCCGTGTAGCTTTTTTGAATCGCAAACTTGATTCCACCAATTTCTGCAATCGTTTAATAATTGAAGTGGAGAGACGATATGGATATTCCGTACAAAGTAATGTCAAAAGAAGAATTAAAAAGCATATACAGAGATTATGCTGATTCTAAAGATAAGGGAGTGAGATGCGAAAGTTTTGTCCCCTATGCAAGAAAAATTAAGGAAAATATTGGGGGATCATTTACTTTGGCAGAGGCGATTGAATGGACAAAACGGGACTTCTTTGAGGAAGTTTGTGATCGATTTCTTAAAGACTAAGCAGGAATTGATACTCTTTACACACACTACGAATCTTTATGACCAGGCATTTTCGGATGCCTGGTTTTATTTTGTTCATAAATTTCCATATTATCTTTATAACTGCTTTATGGGAAAATGGAAATAAGGAGGTACGAAGTGATGAATGCTGCTACGAAACAAATATTAACTTATTTGGAAAATTGCTACAGCGGAGCAAAAATGATGGGAGACATTGAGTGTCAAGTTCGGATTTCGCGGGCAATTGCTGCATTTAATGCAGACCCAGAGACACCCGCAGAGGAACTTTTCACAGATAAGTTTCTAAAAAATTGGTACGAAGGATACCATTTTTAATTGAGGAGAACAGAAATATGGGAGCATGGGGACATGAAGTTTTGTCGAATGACACAGCATTAGATGCAATGTATGGTTTAGCCCGTAGCGGCAATTTGAAAGGAAGTATTGCAAAACTGCTTGAAAGCGAGTATATCGAGGAACAGGTTCTTGCCTGTGAATTAGTTGATATTTCACTAAACGGCATAAGTGAGGAGATCCTTGGAGAATATTCATCTTTGTATAACGAATTTTTTGAGAAAATCAAAAATATGCCGATGCCTGACTTAAAACCAAAGGCTCTTACAGCAATCAAATATGTTCAAAGGTATGATGACGGATGGATTGCTTGCGTAAGAAAAGAGAGGGAAGATCTATTGAAGAAGATCGAATCTCGGTTAAAATCATAAGGGAAGCAAAGTGATGATTGGAAAGGTGGTTTTATGAATAAAACGATAGCAAAAGCATATGAGATTGCAAGAAAAGAAAAAGATTTCAAAATAAGCAATCTGCCAGAAATAGATGTAGGAGACATTGTCAAATTAAGTGACGTATGGGATGGAGCAGGTGGAAATAGCGAAGCGCCAGACCGAAAAGAATCTCCTACCTATGGAGCGTATTCTTATGCGTATTCTTATCGTATTGCAGATACGTGTTGGATTAACTACGAATTTGATGTTATCGAGAAAAAGGAAAATCCACTGGATACGCTTGTTAAAATTACCGATATTAATTTGATATGAAATGTCCCCCGGAGTATAAAGCTCCGGGGTTTTATTATTTCAAACATCCCCCATAATATTGAGAGATAGACTTAACGACATAATTGGAAGTTGAGCTAGGAAGGATGAAATAAATCCGACATTTTATAAGGAGAACCAATAGATTATGCTATATAATGAAAATGTTACGGTAAAACAAATAGTCTATTTGTTAATAAGTTGCGGATTTCAAAAGTGTGAACTCTGGACGGAAAAAGCATACATAAATGCAAATCATGGAACAAAGCGATTTCGTTCACATAGAATAGCGTCCAAGAAAATGGATTTATTATATGAAGCAGGAATGTCTTATAAGGATGCACAGAAATTAGTTATAATGGAAGGAGAGCAGAAAGTCAATAAAACAAATCTCTCATTATTGGGGAAACCATTATGGATAGGCACTATAGAGGAATTGTCCAATAAGCAAAATCTATGGAATAAATCTGTGTGCGATTGTTGCATAAAAGGATTGTTCCGAAAGAAAATCCAAATCATCATAAAGGATGGTGATATGGATGCCTAGACAAAATCGACAGAGCCTTACATGAGGAATTTGAGCCGTTCTGTAAAACCCTTGGACAAACCAAAACGGTAGCTGCCGAAAGAGCTTTGCGAATGTATATGGATACTATGAAACAGAATCCAGAGCAGATAATGAAGAATAAGGAGGAACTATAAAAGATGTTTGAAATTGGGAAAACATATATAAATAATAATGAATATGCTGGTAAAATGGTAAAAACTCCCAGTGGACGTAGTTTTTATTGTCCAAAAGAATTCACAGTAATAAAAGATAATGGTGAACTATATAACATGCATATTCATAGTTATACTGTTATTGACGATAAAGGTTTTGAATCTACTGTTGATGACGAAACCTATCAATCTGTAACTTTAAAAATATAATTATTTATAAATAGATGATATTTCCATTCTATGTGACTATCTTCAATCTTTGCATAGAAAAGGAGAAATAAGGATGAAATAAATCCGACATTTTATAAGGAGGAACTTTGCAAATGCGAAAAATTACAGAAACACATACAGGAAAGATTGTAACTGATACGGATTTGGCGCTTGAGTATTTATACGTTGGAGACTATGGGAAAGAGAATAATATCAAGGCATCATTTCTTGGATATGATAAAAGAATTGATAAAGTAGAGCATAAGCCTGTAGATGTTACTGACAAGCTTGTAGTTACCGTATCTTCACAAAAGGGTTGTCCTATGGATTGTAACTTCTGTGATTGTCCTAAATTTGGATTCAAAGGCAATGCAACTTTACCAGAGTTAATTACAGAAATTATGTCAGGCGTTGCTTTATCCGGAATTACGCATGGACAAAGATTAAATGTACATTATGCAAGAATGGGCGAACCTACCTTTAATCCGAACGTTATTACATCTGCAGAGTTTATTGCACAAATGCTAATGAGCAAAAATTCAGATGTAACTTTTGATACGTATCATCCTGTAGTGTCTACTATGATGCCGAAATCAAATAAAAAGCTCAAAGAATTTTTACATAAATGGATTACAACAGGGTTTGTTTATGGCGGAGAAGATGGATTTGGCTTACAGTTTTCTATTAACACTTTAGATGAGAATGATAGAAATGAGATGTTCAGGAATAGATCATTATCATTACAGGAGATTAGTGATATCATCAGAGAACTTCCAATGCCGAAAAAAAGAAAATATACATTAAATTTCGCAGTTACTTCTAAGAGCAATCTGGATGTAGATTTGATGAATAAATATTTCGACAAAGAAAAGTGCATTGTCAAGATGACCCCAATTCATGAAACCGTAGAGGCCGTAGAAGAAGGTTATGAAATCGTTCATAATTTTGATGTATATGAGCAGTTTGAGCAGCCACTTGTAGATAATGGTTGGGATGTAATCGTCTTTGTTCCGTCAAAAGAAGAAGATGAGGACAGAATTACATGCGGAAATTCGCTTATTGCATTAAGCAGCAAGTAACAAAAATCGCACATTTCATGATTATGAAACAACCCCGGAGCCTTATGCTCCGGGGTTTTGTTATTTTAAACATTCTCCATAATATCAAGAGATAGACTTAACGACATAATTGGAATTCAAAATAGGGAGGATGAATAACGGATGATTAAAACAATCAGTAAAGCAGAATTTGTTAGGAAAATCACAAACGGACGATCATTATTTCTGGGCATAAGCAATACGATGGAAGAATACAAAGCTAGTATGGTACAGCAGAAAAGACTGGCACAGTGCAAGCTTCCTCTGCAGACGAGAAGCTGTAGAGTAAAGTCAAATAACCATCTCGTTTTTATGTCGCAGGAAGGAGAAAGCCATTTATACTTGGGTAATACACAGCATGTTACTGTTACCTGTTATGCGACAGATAACAATATTTTGATTGTTGAACAGAAATGGATTAACGATAGTTGGAATGAAGAACCAGAATACATAGGATACAAGTATTTATATTACGCAATGGAGGATTGTTTCACATGAGTATTTTGTTCACGAGACTGATAAGTTCCAGATAGCAGAAAAGGAGACTTGTATGATGAAAAAAAGTAAAATCGACTTTTATAAGAAACTTGCAGAAGAAATCAAACCGCAGGGATTCCGGTGTTTTTTGTATGACGAAGGTACAAGCGCATGGCTGTATATTATTACGCCAGGAAATTCATGGTTGTATGTAGATGGAGATATTAATGGGTTCAACGTTATTTACCAGTATACACCATCAAGGAGTCTCGGTAGTGGGTGCAAATATAACAATGAAGGTTTATATGAAATAACAGCCGACACATTGAACAAAGCAGAACAGTATGGTAAATCTTATACGGAATATAGATGGAAAGACGTACCAAACACGTATGATGAGGGAAGTCATAAAGAATATGTATGGACAAGCCCTGTTCACTATGAAGACGGCTACAAAGCAATGATGAGTAGCTGGTGTGCCGATAGATTAGTTGAGATCTGAGGCTATTTTTGAAAGTGCTGCTTCGTACAAGAAAAACAAACGCAAAAAATTGAGGAGAAAACAATGATTTTACAAAAGGAATACATGGATGAAATAAAAGAATACATTGAAAACTTACCGGATGCAGAGTTCCAGAAAAATGGACTAGAAAAGACACAAGTTTTGCAGAATAGGGATTTAATGGAACAATTGTGGACCATCTATCAGAAAGAAGTAGAAGACTACGATTGTGATAAAGATTTTGCAAAACCAGATGCGGTGCACGAAGTGTTGGGAATCTGTTTGTCTACACCAACAGATCCTGTAATCAATGATGAAGAAACCATCGTCTTTCGAATCACCAATATCTATCACAGTCAATGCGATATTATTGCCGACGGTAACTGCCTGGAAGTGTATAAAAAAATGGCAATCAAAGGAATAAATTCCTTTAATGGGCTGATTATAGCGATGCAGGATATCAAAGAGCAGGTGGAAATGATGGGAAATAAGGCTACATTTATCATTGATTAACCTTTGTACAGAAAAGGATTAGATCATGCAGATACAATACAATAGGTACATCAGGAAGCTAAAGGATTGTATACATAGTGATTTGAGAGCCGCAAAGCCTTAATTTTTCTGAGTGTCCCGTCCCTACGGGGACGGATAGTTCTCAGCCGTCCTACAGTAGCCAGAAGCATCAGCTGTCCCGTCCCTACGGGGACGGATAGTTCTAACTGCTGGTATCTATAATCCGACAAATCGTCGTCCCGTCCCTACGGGGACGGATAGTTCCATTGTTCTTGCAAAGTACAAAATTACAATATTTATCCCGTTCCTGTTGGAACAGGCGATTCTAAGAATTTGGAGAATTTAAAATGAGTTATATAAGATGTCCATATTGTGGCAGAAGCGATGGAAATGACGACATGGATATTAAACGTGAAGTTGTTTCCATGGATGCGACAAGCTGCCAGATAGTAGTCGAAAAGGAATGTGATATCTGCGGAAGACATTATTCTGTTGAGAGGTATTTCACATTGGAGTATGAAAGGTTAGGGGAATACAAAAACAATGAATAAAAGGATTCGCAAAAAGTGGTTAAAAAAAAGAGGTTTATATGTCAATCAGAAAGAAACATGGAGTCTTGACAAGACAATTGCAAGGTTCGTATTACCGAGACTAAAACTGTATAAGAAAGTCAATAATGCATATCCAGGAATTGGAGAGGCTGACACACCGGAACATTGGGATGAGCTGATCGATAAGATGATAATGGCTTTCGAATTAGCGCTTCAAGATGATTCTGATAAGATTTTTAAGTCTGAAGACTGGAAAGAAACTGTACTCCGTAAAGATGAAACTATACAGGAAGGACTGGCAGCATTTGCCAAATGGTATCAACATTTGTGGTGGTAACCAGATAAGAAAGATAAGACGAACATCAATGTCAATAACCCTCATAGGAAAGCTTATGAGGGTTTTATTTTTGTAGCAAATCTTCATACTCTACTTATCAATTTTAGAAAGGTTGGAGAAAGAGATGGAATATAAGAAAACTAATACAATCAAAATGGGCATAAGCTCATTGGGCTTTGTTAAAGTGATTGCTGTTTTGCTGTCATTAATAGTGTTAGCCTTTAGTTCCTCTGGATGCGCATGGGTAGAAGATGAATTCAGTGAGGTCACTGGTTCAATTGTAGGTAATACTTATAACATTTCATTCTATTCCGATGATGGCATTAAGTTCATGGATATGTCAGGGGATAAAATCTACATGAGATCCAATATGGTAAGGGAAAGCACTTATGATGAAGAGGATGGCTGGGGCTACACGAGTACGATGTCTGGCGTTATTACCGTCACGATCGACGGGAAAGAAGTAGAAAACTGCGGCAGCACAATGATTTTTGTTGAAGACGGTCTACTGCCGGATCTCAATTTTAAAAGTCCGGATCAGGTTGAAAGCAATGCAGATGGTAATCCTATGGAGAATACATCTATTGCGGATGGCATCAACAAGTATAAAAACCTGTTCGGAAAATCAAGGGTAGTCATCATTCAGTCACAGCTTGGCGATCCCATCTGTGCTTATTCAGGTGATATTGTATACTGGAAAGTATGTCAGGATTTACCAGAAACCACAAAGCTGATGATTGACGGGAAAGCATTATATATTCATAGGGCAAACTTCCAGATCATTGACAAAGAATTATTAAATTAATGGAGAAAACAGCGCATGTACAGAACAAAAGAGAAGAGAAAACTGTTTTCAAAATAAAGGTAATTCCGATTGTGTTGTGAATGTCCTCTTGATATTGATAACCAAGTTTCTTAGGAAAGGTAAGGTAAGATATGAGTAGAAAGTATGATATTAGAATTTGTGCATGTGGACGGATTCATGCTATCCCAAATGAGAGGATTAAAAAGGCATTAGATGCTGATAAGAACTTTCTTCTTATTTGTGCAGCATGTGGAAATGCAACTCTGATTGGTGCAGATATCTCGCCTGATTGGGACGATCCCTCAAAAGATTGTTATGAAATGTATTCGAGAGATTTTTCTTCATACGAAGATAAAGTAATTAATACAGATACATTTAAGGAAAATGAGAAAGAAAAGGCAGTAGAAGAAATTCTTTACAGTCACGGAATTAAAGTTCCTATGAAAACAGGTCAGTATGCAACAGACTACTTTAACGGCAGATTCTCTGATAGATGGTATCCTGATTTTTATAAAATTCAGAGAACGGATATTACAGTAAAGGAAATTATGGACTTTATTGATGAATACACACACGACAGAACTACAGTGAATATGAATAGATTCATCAATGAAACACCTGACGATGTACTTGACGAGTTATCCAATTATCTGATTGATGGGTTAGATTGGAAGGGAACTAAATTTGAGAAAGAGTGGCACAAGTAAGAAATTCGCATTTCTTACAGAAATTTGGAGGTAATATTATGACAAAAAGAGAACGAAGAGAATTTACAAAAGAACTAATTGAAAAATGTATTGCTGCTATCAATGAACTGCCTAATTGTCCCAATGGACATTCAGATGTGTATGATAAGGCAACAATTGAAAGAGTTCTGAGAAATGAAATAAAAAATAGCCATTGAAACTAAGATTTCTAAAGAGAATGTAATGTATAGGTATAAGATAAACAAAATTTGGTATGACGATGTTGAAATAATTGAATCAGAAGTACCATTAAGCAAAACTGAAATAAGAAATCGTATTGATGAATGTCGATTGTATTGCGATGAAATTGATATTGAGGAAGAAGATGATGATGAATAATGCAATTAGGAGAGTATATTGATATGGAGGATTTATTTTAATGAATGGCATTGATGAAATTATTTATAAAGAGACACAGAAAGCAGCTTATGAAGAACAGTGCGAACAGGGATTTGTTCACCAGGAACAGCCAAACGAAGATTATTTTGAAGGCTTAAATGATTATTTGGATGGAACAATGAACATTTGAAATTAACGGGTATGTTGCTTATGAATTGGAGGTAAGAGAAATGATTGGAAATAGATATGAATTAAAGCGAAACGAAAAGGAACTTCTTGAAATCGAAAAAGATTTAGCCGAATATTTGAAAGTTCCGTTTGTGAAATGTAGTTATGATAGTGTGAATAGTCATAAATATAAAGACAAAGATGCAATAGAATCTAGAAAGAAGTTTGCAAAAGAGACTGGATTTTGGAATATGTGTGATTTCATAATCAATTATGAAAAATATGAGACAAAAGAAGATTATGAAGCAGATAATGGTGGTTATGATGGAGAGGTATATGAATTACTGTACCTCAAAGGTAACGGAAACTACATTGTAATTACTGAATGTGCAGAGTAAATGCGTTGAGGACAGAATTACATGCGGAAATTCGCTTATTGCATTAAGCAGCAAGTAACAAAAATCGCACATTTCATGATTATGAAACAACCCCGGAGCCTTATGCTCCGGGGTTTTGTTATTTTAAACATTCTCCATAATATCAAGAGATAGACTTAACGACATAATTGGAATTCAAAATAGGGAGGATGAATAACGTTTCTTTGGATTAGAGAAAGAGGTAAAGATATGGAAAGAAACTTTGAATATTTAGGATTTCGTGGTAGAACTTGTGACATTGTGCGGCTTGGAATAGATTGGTTTGATTATAGAGATGACGAAACTGAGTTACCAAAAGTAGGTGCGTTTTGCAGAAAATGTGCAAAAGAAACAGCAAAACCAATGATGCCAATTTACATGAACGGAAAGCCAGCTTATGCTTTACATTGTAATAAATGTGGTAGTGAATATCCAATGTATAAATCAATGTTTATCGAGAGGTATGTTGGATATGATACGGTTGCAGGTGGTCATGTAAATCCTACACACGGTATGAAATCTGTGGTTGCTTCTATGGATAAAAAGGCAAGAAAACATTATAATAACATAGAAAAGTGTGTAGAAGAACAGATGTGCAAAATCATGAATTGTTCACCAGAAGAATACAAAGAGAGAAAAAGGCAGTGGGAAGAAGAAGCTAAAAAAAGTAAAAAGAAATTTGAGAAAGAGCAGGCTATTAGATATGCAGAATATGAAGATGAAAAGAGAAAAGAAGAGTCAAACAAAAGAAAAGAACTTATTGACAAAGGCATTATTAAGTATGTAAAGAATGTAGGTCTTGTAAATACGGAAACAGGTGAGGTAGTTAAGTTGTAAAAGAAATTCGCATTTCAAAGGTAGATTGGAGAAAAATAAAATGAAGGAATTTAGAGTAGCAAAATGCTTAGTAGATGGAAAAGTAAATGAATATGCAATTTTTGCAGATGGCTCAAGGAAGAAAATGGTTCAAATTGATGAACAGTATGGAAAATATTTTAAAGTAGACAACGAATTAAACACAAACTACAAAAGTCCCTTACGATTTTCTTTCTCAGGAAGAATCAAAGATGCAGTTGATATGATTAAATCTGGAAATGGAGATTGTATTACGTCAATACAGTTATTTGGAAGACATGACAACGTAGTATATTTCCTTGATAGAACAATCGGAGAAGAATTAAGAAAGAAATCACTTAACGGCTGGAAAGACACTAAGTTTGGTTGGGCAATTGAATATGGATATAAAAATAGTTTTTCTGGATATTCTATGCTCAATAAGAAAATGGAAAGAATTTCCATGTTTGATGAAGAGTGCAAACCAATGACATTTGATACAGAAGAAGCTGCCAAACGATATGTAGAAGGTTTAATCGAAAGAGCTAAATATTATGCAAAACGATTGGCAAATAATCTTGCCAATGTTTCAGAGGAGGAAGAAAGAAATAGAATAATTGATGAAGCCATCAGAGAGATTGATGAATATGCAGGAACAAAGTTCAGTATCTTATCAGACTTTGCATTTGATATGCTTACAGGTGATTGTAAATTAAAATCATTTGAATGCAATTTGGACAAGATGGGATATAAAATTGTGCAGTGTATTATTCAGTAAAAAGGCAAACGAAACTAAGATTTTTAGGAAAGTAGTGAAGAAAAATGAGTAAAAGCAATTATGAAAAATATGCTGAAGTAAAACAGCAGGAATTATTGCATAAAGAAAGAAATCTACAGCAGGCAATCAGTTGTCTAAGGGATAGGCAAAAGTTCGCATCATTGCAATGTATTGATAGTGCAATAGATTTTGTTGCCGACTTATACGATTTATCCATTGATGAAGTGAAGCGAGCAATGGATGGAGAAGAATACTGGTGTATATGAAATTCGTATTTCATTAAAAGATTGGAGGAAACGATATATGTTAGGATATAAAATCTATTTCAATGGAAATGAATTTGTAGCAGATAATACTGCAATGGAAGTTCAGAATGTGCCATGTGATTCAACTACGATATGGTTTGCGAACAAGAAATCCGCAGATGATGCCGTAGAAAAGCATAATGCAAATGATTTAAAAGATGTCAAAAAATGTAAGGAATGCGGCGAATACTTCTGGCAGACAGACGAAGAAAAAACCTGGTTTGCTGACAGAAATATGAAAGCCCCTTGCAGATGTTTTTCTTGCAGAAAAAAGAAACACTGAAATTCGCATTTCTTTAGAAGATTGGAGGATAGGACATGATTACAAGAGAAATGATTAGAAATGGTTTTGAATCTGGAACTGTTTCAATCGAAGAAGAATATGCAGGATGTATTGGCATTTGCTGTAGAATTGGTGATAACGCATTTTATTTTCTCGGTTCAGAAGATGATGATTTAACAAAAGAAGAATATTGGGAATCATATACATTAGATATGACAATAGATATGATTTTTAATATACTGAAAGACGTTGAATCTGCTGAAGAACATGGATTAGATGAAACTGAGTTAGATTATTATACATCTGTATTAGCGTATTAGCCGAATGAAACTAAGATTTTTTAGGAAAGTAGTGAAGCGAGCAATGGATGGATATGAAATTTGCATTTCATTAGAAAAAGGAAACAAATATGTATAGAGGATTCATTTGAAGATAGGAGGATATTATGAATCTATATGATGGTTGCGAATCAAATAAGGAAATCATTTATGGTTTTACTTCACTTGATTTTTACGATAAATTAGAAAAGCGACAAAATGAAATTTTATCACAAGGAAAGAAAGTTGTGTTTGTAGAATCAAATACAAGTGTTCATGCAGGTGCAAGAGTTGTTATATATTCTGATAAAATTCCTGAAATCATGCAGAATTATAAAAACAGATACGTCAAAATCAATGGAAAATGGACAAGAAATAGTCTTCTTGGATATTGCGATTGCTGTGGAAAGTATACAGAACTTATTTGTTTGAGCGATAAAGGAAGAACATGTGAAAATTGTTCAGACTGGGATTTCTAATAAATCTAAGATTTCTTTGAAGGGAGAAAAGAGAAATGACAAGTATTGAGGAATCAAAAGAAAAAGCACGGAACTTAAACGAACTTACGGATCATCTGATTAAGCTGATTGAATCGGATGACCAGCGGTTCTCATTTGAATTTTGTGCAGGCGGTATAATGGGAATTTATGACAAAGAAAAAGCAATCGGTTATGCCGTTCACATTGCACCGATTGAATATGACGAAGATGGAAACGCAATCAATTTATAAACGGAGAATGTATGTTAGTATCAAAAATTTATGCAAAAGACCATGTATTTAAAAACTCAGATGATGCAATTAAATATATGTATGAAACAAATTTTGAATATGAAGTTTCCGTGTATGATATCAATGCTGATAAGGCATATGGAAAAACAAAGGAAATCTATGCAGCCATTAAAGAGTATAACAAGGGAAAAGAATTGAGTCAACAAATATTGCCAAGTTACCCATTTGCATATAGAGGCATTATTGGCTGTCTTGGTGTTCAATGTTACTCAATATCACTTGGAACTTATGAAAGAAATAGAGAATGCATATCTTTATTCACTGCTGGATGGAATGATAATGTATTGGATACCCATACAGAGAAATCAAATATAAGACCAGGATTAAAGGCTCTGACTTCAATGGGTTTGATGGCTGGAATGTTACATTAAAACTAAGGACGGTAAAAGGTGATAATTATGGCAGATACAAAGAAAACAAAAAGATTGCATATTACTATGACTTATACATTTGTTGGAGATACAGGTATTGATATTCCTGTAGAATTATTAGAAGGTAAAACGGAAGAAGAACAGTATGATATTGCATTTGCTTATGCACAAGAGCGTATTGATGAAATTCCAGTTGCAGATAACGCAGAATATACTGCTTTCTCTGATCGTTTTGAAAGAGAAGATATTGATTTTGAAGATAACAAACGGTAATACAGAGAATAATAAGGCAGACGCAAACAAATGTGTCTGTCTTATTTACTCGAAAGGAGAGCGGATTGCGTTTGCGATAATGTTCTAAAGAAAAATTGATGGAGATGCTATCTCCGATTGGTTATTAGACAATTAAATTCACGTTCGGTTCGTGTTCAAAATGAAAAGGAGAAAATTTTTATGAAAACCTTACATCTGTATGTATGCGAATATTGCGGTACACAGTATAAAGATAAAGATGAATGTCAAAAATGTGAAAAGGGGCATAAAGCTGCATTAGAAGTGCATGATATGCGGTTTCATGCTTGCAAAGACGTAATTAATTACCCGGATAAGGTAGAATTAAAAATGTCTGATGGTAAAATGATTTGGTACCACAGATGAATGAATAAAATCTAGAACCGCCTGGTCAATACTAGGCGGTTTTGTTTTTAACATTTTTCCCCTTTATATAATAGTAACTTTTTGAAAGTTGGAAATAAATGTGAGGAGAACAAATATGATTACAAAAGACATGATTAAAAGAGGTTTTGAAAACGGGATTATTTCCATTGAAGAGGAATATGGAGGATGCATGGGGATATGTTGCAAGATCGGGCGTATGGCTTTCTATTTTACAGAAGACGACAATTTAACCAAAGAAGAATACTGGAAAGCATATACGTTAGATATGACGATAAACATGATTCTAAATGTTCTTAAGGATTCCAAATCAGCGAAAGAAAACGGACTCGACGATTCAGAACTGAGTTATTACGAATTGGTATTAAAACGAAGTGAGGCAAAACATATTCAGAAGAAGCCAACAACTGAAGAGATACAGATTTGGGAAGTTAACGGAATAGATGATCTAAAAGGGACTTGTTTTGCGTATTGTTCTACTAAAGAGAAAGCAGAAAGAGCAATGCGAATTCTGGAGGAAAATGGGTTTGAAGATATGCTTGTAGTTGAACAAAGTAATCTAAAACTCGATCAGTTAGTTATTGACAATAAAACCGTATTATTATGATAAAGAAATTGTTACATGAGGAGAAAAATATGAAATTAGTACAAAGAGTAAAGGCGGATAATTCAATATTAAGAGAATGGAGTATTTATGAATTAAATGATGAGGAACATGAAAAATTCGGAAATAAGTTTGCATTATCACAAGGAGTTTTTTCAGCCACAGCAATAGAAGAGTCTGGAGCAGATGAATTGCTTTCTAAACTCACTAAAGTCTGCTATGAAGGTTTTTTCGAAACTCAAAAAGAAGCTTATATGCAGGTGATGCTGGCTGAAACGAAATACAAACTGGATAAGATAGAACGTATGATGAAAGAAGTTTTGGAAATGCCAACTCCGAAGTGGGAATGACAAAACAAATATACTAAATACGAAGGGGTCGGTGATAAAGTAATGAATTTTGGAGGATAAAAATGGTTACAAGAGCAATCGCTAATAAAATTGGTTCAGATATTTTTGGACTTATCGAAGGAAAAGAATATGTACTCGAAAAGGCAAGTTCCGACCCGGATATGTGGTTTGTAAATAGAGGAACATATATAACAGCAAGCAGAACTGATTGCTTTAATAATTTTAGGGCAAACTGTGATTGCTGATAACCGCTGGTATAAATAATTATAAAATCTACCTCCATTGTGGGGTAGATTTTTTGTGAATTTTATGTTCATTGTCATCTATCATGATATATTTGTTTCTAACAGAGTGATGGATAAAATTGTAGGGCAATGATTACTTAAAGAAAGGGAAAAATATGAATAGAAAATATGATATCAGAATTTGCGGATGCGGAAGAATTCATGCAATTCCAAAAGAAAAAATTGACGAGGTATTAGAAAATAATAAAGAGTTTTTACTCATCTGCGCTGCATGTGGCTATACAACTTTGATAGGCGCTGATATTGCTACAAACTGGAACGATCCAGCAAAAAAATGTTATGAAATGTATACAAGGAGTTTTTCTCTCTACGAAAATAGAGAAATTAACGACAACATTTTTAAGGGGAGTGAGACAGAGAAAGCAGTTGGGAAAATCTTATATAGTCACGGGGTTAAAGTCCCTATGAAAACAGGACGGTATGCGACAGATTTCAGTTGCGGAAGGTTCTCTGATAGATGCTCCCCGGATTTTAGTAGAATCCGAAGATGTGATGTTACAGTGAAAGAGGTTACGGACTTTATAGAGGAGTATATGGATAACAGAACAACAGTGAACATGAACAGATTTATCAATGAGACACCGGATGATATTCTTCAGGAATTATCCAGTTATTGGATCGAAGGACTGAATTGGGAAGGAACAAAATATTGGAAAAAGTAATAGAGGAAACACAATGAGATATTATATTACACATAAAGTTGATGCTAGATATATTTCTGTGGTAGATGCAAAAAGCACAGAAGAAGCACTGGAACTAGCAAAGGATGATTGTATCATTACAGGGGTGCATCCCCTGAGTTATGTGATTTAGTTCACAAAAAGGAGTGCCTGTTATGGTATATGTATTAGATCTTGATGGACAGCCACTTATGCCTACTGACAGGCATGGCAACAAAGTAAATAAATGGAGTCTCAGTTATAAGAAAATCAGATTTCTGGAACCGAAACAATCTTATTTGTGTGAAAGGAAAAGGATGGACACCCGGGGATGTGTTTAACCGCACTCCTCCCATGACTAAAGTCGCGGGTGTTCGTGCTGAGTGAAGTTATGAACATACAAAATGTATCAAAAAGCGAAAGAAAGGCAACTGTAGAATTGAGTGTGGACGATCTTGTGATTATTTGCAACGCATTATATCCACAACTTACTGAGAATAAAAGCAAAGAAAATTTCTTGCTACTTTACAGCAATATGATGATGGTAAGAGATTTATGCCAATATGGTCATGTGGATAATTTCTGCCTGCACAATATTGTTAAATGCCGTAACAGTGTAGGAGAAGGATTAAATGGCATATTATCCGATGATGATATCGACACCTTTAACAGATATTTAGAAATTAACGACATGCCAACTGCGTTTGGAAATACCGATTGGAACCACCTCTATGAAAAAATTGTAGGAGCTGCAGGAGCAAATCATAGTGAAAAAATAATGAAATGGATGGATCAAGAAGAAAATTAATATGAAATGCTATAAAAGGAGATTGTAATGTATACCATAAAAGGAACCAATGCAGATACAAATATAAAGGATAATTTACATCCAATTGTAACTTCAAGCCTGCAGTATGCTCATTAATAGGGATGAACTGGTAATGTTGTAAATGAGGATTTAACCAAGAAAGGAGAATGAAAAATGACATTTAAACGAAAAGCAGTACCATTTGACACGTTCGCAGGAGGTTGCAATTATTTTGATAGCAATTCAGACGTTAATAATGGATATGGCTGTACGCATCCAGAGCAGGAGGAAAAGCAGAAAGGAAAAGGTTGTTGTTTTTGCTTTTCCTGTCCACTTGGGACTCCAGCAGATGAGGAAAGCTTCGAGGAACCAGATATTGACTGGAATGGAACTGAAAAAGAGGATGTTGGCGAAGATGATTATATTATCATCCCATCAAACTGCGAAAATTAGGAATTAGTGAGGTGATAAGTAATTATTTTCTTGCTATTCATATATAGGCATTACATGCTGGATGTGATGAATATTGGTGGAATTATGATTATGCATGGGAACACTGGATACGCCTATTCCATTAACAGAAAAGGCAGACGTTGAACATTTAATTGATGATTAAAAAGGCAGGTTGATTAGTATGAAATATACAATAGATACATTAAGAGAGATTAACGCAAGATTTTGTGATTCGCATATACTTATGAATTACGATGTAGATAAGGCAAATATGTATGTCGAACTTATAGAAAATACACGGTCTGAAAAGATTCCAAGTGTAGGTGATTGCGTTAGATATACAAATGAGTATGGAGATTACTATGGAACAGCTCATATTGAAAAAGCAGATGCAAATAAAATTTGTATCTGTGAACAACCATATACACCTTTTGTTCGTGAATACGAAGGCAGAATTAGTTGTAATACAAGTGGTGGAGCATGGACATGTTTACCAACAAGAGAACTGAACTATATAGGTAAAATTGAAAAGAGATTTTGTGATTGGGGTAGTTGTGGAGTCTGTGCAGATGGTGCTATTGATTTTATAGCAGAAGTAAGTTTATGGGAATATGTAGATAGTAAAAATCCTTTTGTAAGTGAAAATGGATATAAGTTCACAACAAAGGATTTTGATAAACAGTATATATCATTCAATCCTAAAGATAATTCATCTTATGTATATTTTGGAGAAGGTTGTGCATGGAAAAGTAAAACAGATTTATATGCTTATCTGAGAACATATAGAGCAGAAATTTTCAAAGGACATTGGCAGAATCAGTTCATTGTGTGGACTTGGAAAGAGAAACAGCATCATGTATCACCAATGGAATTTGATAGTCTTAAATTAGAAGAAGATACATTCCTGATGAATGGTGACATCATGAGATGTAAAAGAAAATATGATGAAATTACTCATACTGTACACACATATTATGTTTGGTATTGGGACGATCCAACTAAAGATTTCTTTGAGGCAAGTGCAGAACAGAATAAAATAAGAGAAAAATGTTATACACTTGATAGAAGGACTCCAACATATATTGTTGCGAGAGAAGAAATAAAGTCTGGAATTGAAATTCCAAAACATAAGGAAGTCCGCATAAAGCAGTATTCCGGAGAGTACTACGCAGTCGCAGAGTAAGAAGACAAATAAAATGCTATTCAGGATTCAAAGATTGGAAATAGTAAGCAGAACATACTAATTGAAAAAATCATTGGAGGATGAGACATGGGCAGTCAAAAAAAATATCAGGTTCAAATGGAAGAAATTGTTGTCAATGATGACTTCAAGGAGGTAGTTGATGTATGGGACGGCTTTTTTGCATGTACAGCGAGTTTAAAAGAAGCAAAAAGGAATGCAAATAAGCTCATAGATGATATCAGACATCATAATGTACAAGAAGTATTTGAGGTGTGCAATCCGGATCATACTATCGGAGTAAACATTTCTGTATACAAGGAAGACTCTATTGATGACGTTATAGAAGTTGGAGAATTGAGTCCAGGAGAATGGAATCGGAAATGTGGGGACTGTGGTGCATACTGCGACGAAGGAGTCTGCTCAAAGTATAACCAGCGAGTTGAGGAAAATAGAATTGCCGATAATTGCTGGCATCAGTAAGACCTCCAGTCAGCGGAACACAAGAAAGAGTATGAAGGAGTTAATCATGAAAGAAGAAAACATTGGTGTATTAAGCGCAGGTGAGCGTTTCGACTTCAGGGGTTTTGAATGGATCGTTCTTGACAACAACGTAAACGACGGTGTTCTGGCAATCATGGCATTTCCTTTGAACAATGAAGAGTATAGCTTCGATGATGACGGCTGTAACAACTACGCAAGGTCAAGCCTGCGTAGAAAGCTGCTTAACGAACTGCTACCTGTGTTGAGTGAGGATAATCTTATTCCTCATGAGGTTGACTTGGTAGCCGACAACGGAGATGACTGTTACGGCACAGTCACAGATAGAGTTTTCATCCTGAGTTGCGATGAATACAGAAAGTACCACAAATATGTGCCGTTACTCCCTGGGTGGACGTGGACTTGCACACCTTGGTATATCACAGGCACCGGGGACGGTGGCTACGTTCGCAGCGTGAATGCGGCCGGTGGTCTGAACCATATCATTGCGCACAGTAGCGGTAGGGTTGCCCCGGCTTGTGTATTCAATCCGAAGAATCTTAAATTGCACCGTCAGGTGCAAATGGTGGAAGCGTAATGTCCACCAATGGTAATAAGAAAATTTTGGAAGGAGCGTGAATTATTTGAAGCAGATCGTTAAACTCAGTGACGTGGCAATGATTCAGGTTGAAGGGCGACAGGAATTAAACAACAAAATCATTCAGGGAACTAAAACTGCCATTAAAAAATACAAAAAGGAAAGTGATGAAGGATATGATCCTAATAGTATTATTGATGTGGCATGTGAATATTTAGAATCTCAAGGTTATATGTGCGACTACATTTCAGGGGATGTAACTATTGAATTTTGATGAGAAATACAGGATATTGAAAATATAATTGTTTAGTGTAGTATTGGATTAAGGCAGCAATCATCATGATTGCTGTCTTTTTACATGGTTGTTTCTATTTTTTTTCATATTTTCCATATTCTTTTTATTCATTAATGTGCAATTGGAATAAGGAGGATGGATTATGATTATCAGAAACGAAGAAGAAAGATTGATGCAAATGGGTACTGAAAAGGTATCGGTAAAAGACCTTATGGACAGGGCAGATGACATGGAACCAAAGTGGACAGACATCATGTTTCCTGGTAATGTAGGCTTGACTGAAGACGGAACAGTTAGATTTTACGACGATACCGGGATGCAGCGAGAAGCAGACATGACAGAACATGCCTTTACACAGATCTGCACTGCTGTTGGTGTTCCTGCATCATATGTTAAAAAGTGTATTGATAATGGGATGCCAGACTTGGCGGTGAATAATTACGATCGTTGGGCAGAACGGTACCCCAGAGAAAAAACACAGATGCTTCGCCTATATAATGGTGTTGTTCATGCACAGGTTACAAACAGGTATAACGTGTTTGATCATGCAGAAGTTATGCATGGTATTTACGAAGCCGTGAATGATCCTGCGATTGCGGGGCAGTATGAAGCAAACCAGGCGTTTATGTCGCCTGACAAGCTGCATATCCGCTTTGTAGACTTCAACCATCCATTAACAGTAGGAGGAGATGTACTGCATGCGGGATTTACGGTAAGTTCTAATAACGTAGGATCTGGAGCACTTGCAATTAAATATTTTTTATATCGTTTTGTATGTAAGAACGGTATGGTAAAGATCCAGAATGGAGGCATGATGTATCGGAAGACTCACCTTAGCGATTTTAAGGCAGCCGGTGTATCACTGTTCCGGGATATTGTGGAACAGATAAAGTCCGTCAATCAGGTTACAACAAAACAGATTGAACTGGCTGAAAAGAAATCACTGACCAATTATGAGCTTGAGACATATATGAAGCAGGCTCAGAGAGAACTTCACATTGGGCAGAAGGGTGTGGATCGGCTGAAAGACCTGGTACAGAATACATACGATCCTACACTGTGGGGCTTTTTGAATTCCGTGACAGAAGCGGCACAGGACTACACATTGGATACCCGGCTCACCATGGAGCAGTGGAGCGGACAGGTATTAGCTGCAGCTACAAAATAACATAATCGTTCTATCCTACAGTAACTGGGCGGTCTTTTTAAAGATCGCCTTTTCAAAAAATTTTTCTTAGCTTCAGGATGGAGGAATTGTGAATGTGTAATAAAATCGAAGAACTTCCCCAAAATACAAGAATTTATAAGACACCAAGTGGCATGTATTTAGGACAAATCAGCAAAGATGGATTATGGGAAACTGTAACCCAGATGTGCTTCACCAAGTGGGGAGTAAGAAGAAAATTAAAGCAAATGTTTCCGGTTTGACAGAGAAAAGCCGTGGTCTTTTTAAAGATCACGGCTTTTGCATTCACACTTATTTCCCGGAAAAAACAATGTACTTGTCAGGATCATCATCTGATACCTGAAAGGAATCCAGCCGTTTGAAAACTTCTTCGTCCGTCAGGACTTCAAAGTCTCCGCAGGAGTACTGTGAATCCGAGTCATATGGATCGTAGTGTTCCCCAAACTGCCCGCAACAGGGGCAGAACGGCAAGTCAGCGGTAGTGCCATAACTGACCTCCCACTTACCCTCGGAAAGGCGACGAAAGGTTGTCCAGAACCCATAATGACCACCGTCATTGCAATTGTCTGGATCGTAATTCGTCCTATCCCACATTGTAATTTCTCTGACTTCCTTGGTAAACTGTTTCATGGTTTTCTCCCTCTTATTGCCCATTAATGTTATATCTATAATATGTGTATTAAGATCAAAAATAAGATCAATTTTGGCGTGAGAGGGGGAAGTAAACGCCATCTAAAAAAATAATTTATAAACGATCGGGATTTTCTCGACTGTTTGTTTTGCGTTGATAAGGGCTATAAAACACATGTTGTTTATGGTATAATATCTTCAAATATTCAATAGGGACGCATGTGAAAAATATGAAAAAAGAGTGGTATTATTCAGATGCAGCTGAAGTTGCATCCATGGTCGGTATATCTGACGATTTAATTATAGGTTGTACAGCAGGTGACGTAGCAGAACAAAGAGATAGAAATACAGATGCATATTGCGAAAATCTCTTGACAAATCCACGAATTTTTGGGACCTATAGCGAACACAACTTAAAGATGGGATATATTTCTCTTCCAGAGCCAATAGTGAATATTCAGTATCTTTATGGCATAATTCCCATTTTACCACAACTATTAAAAATACCACGTTGTGACATCAATAAATTAGTATATTATAAAGGTTACTTATTAGAAACGGAAGAGGGGATTGAAAGAAAAGTACATGATCTGGAAAAGGATTGGCATTACATAAAAGGGAAACCGTTGCTTACCGGCGCACGGGCAATTCAAAGGTTGCTATTGGAGCAAGATGCTGTAGAGACAGCGCATATCATTTTAACCAAGATTCCAGTAGTACCTTTGTGTATGCGTTTTTATAAGGCGCAAAATCAGGAAAGGCTGGTTGCGCGTCCGTTAGAATATTTGTATGGAGCACTGATAAATCGACAGAAAAGACTTCTATCTGTGTTGAGCAAAGGGTTGCCGGAAATTGTTATATTAAATGAGAAAAGGTTATTGCAAGAAAGTGTGGATGACCTGATAAATAATGGTGCAAGACGATATCCAAGTAGCGTCGGGGGAATCCCTTTAGATTCCTTAATGGAACTGTATCATGGATTAAAGAAATTTAATCCACACGAAACAGTACAGAACAAAATGCTAAGTGGTTCTGCGATGTCATTAGATGAATCCGCGATTATAGGAAAAATACGAGAAATACGGGAATATATTGATACAGAATTAAATACTCAGGATACGAGGTATATCGAGCTGGATGAGGAAGAAGAGCAGAATACTTGCATTGAAATTGCAAAGAAAGAACTATATCAGATGCTGGAGCCTGTGCTGGAAGCTTGCATCCACATGTGGTTTGAACCATATAGTCATCAATATATGGATCAAATGAAGAAAACTGCCTTTTGGGGAGCATATGACGTACTCAGATGGTCTCATACAGAAGAAAACCTAATAGAACAAGTGGGCGGTGCAATATACAAACAATTGTTGTTTTACGTTGAGAAGAGAGTGCTTTGGGAAACAGAATAAAGGGTTAGATAAAGCTAGGAGGGGATTCTGAATTAGAATCCCCTTTCTTAACCTCAAAATCATCGTTCTTCGTTCGGATTTCGTGTGCGGAGTGGATCTCGAACTGTATTTTTATCTTTGATAAAGTTGTGTGTAGAAGCAAGCCTGATTTGGTCATCGAGAGTCTTGGGGTGCGTGTTCTGCACAAGCATTCCAAGAGAATATGCACGTTCCAGAGTATTGCTTAACAGGATCTCCTTTCGGGCATACAGGAAATTTTGATAAAACTGTTTATGGAGGTCAGATAAACCGGGAGTCTGCGACAGGATAGAATGGATCATGTCCATATGAATCTTGGGAACGATACGTTCCAACGCGCGGGCATATTCTGGATATTCAACCAGATGTAGCTCATTGAAAGCATTATAGTTAATCCTTTTCCCGTTCAGAGATATAGCAGAGGACGGTCTTTCGTAGATTCTAATATTCATTTCAGATGTGGAAATAAGCATCTTATGGATACTCATCTCATCGGCCTGCGGAAGTAAAGAGCTGCCACAATCGTAGATGGGGGCGAAATGAATTTCATCACGTTCTGCGTCATAAAGAAATCCCCAATTACCATTGTGACGGTCTGGATTACCAATGAATTCATCTATGACAAACATATCCCAAAAATGAGAAGATAAAGTGGCTGGATCCATGAAGGACTGTCTTTCAATAGATTCTAAAATAGAGTCTAGATCTGTACCATATCCATTACGGATGGAATCAATGACAGTATTTTTCAGAGATGCAAAATCCTGCAGTATAATCCCATGTGCGGGATCTGTAAAATCTTTGCATGCAACGACTTGTTTGAATTTGCCAGGAGCGACTGCATATTGTCCAAGCAACGTCTCCTGTGCAGGTATCCCAAGCTGGTTGAAAATGTGACAAGCAAGATACTCTGAAACACATCCGTTTGTATATGACATTTCCGGATTGAGCTTGGCATAAGCGGGGAATTTGAGCATATATCGTTCACCTTGGTACTCAACCCTATTTTATTGCCATTTGCTCCGTTGTACATTTGTTTAGTTCGTTTGCAATGCGTAAAATCAATCATAATGCACCATTCCTTTCTAAACCGAGATATTTTTCCCGCAAGTACCATGCTGTATCAGAGGAAATGGCTCCATCCGTTTCACAAATATTAATATCAGACTGAAATTCCATATAATCACAATCGAATACAGAGTAGTCAGGATCAGTTTGGTATTTTTGGTAAGCTTCTTTATATGCAGCCAGACTATTTTGCAGGTATTCTGGCAGCGATTTTTCAATATCATATTTTCCTAATTGCATACGTCAAATCCTCACTTTCTTTATACTATAGCATAAAACCTGCGGATGTGGTATATCTACAGCGTATTTTGTATCATAGCAGATTCTCCATATTATTAAGGTAACTACTGTAAGTTGGAATTTTAACAGCAAAGAAAGTAATAGGAGGATAAGCAGTGACATTAGATGTATACGACTCTCCGTGGATAACATGCAAAATGGATACCGGAGAAGAAAAAGTATTTGGTATCCGAGAATGTTTGGAGAAAGCTAAAAAAATTAGAAAAATATATGTACAACACGTCAAAACGGATATAGATCAGATTGCACCATATATCCTGATGGAAATGATTCTGACCAGGGTATACCGGCCAGCTGACGAATTTGACAAACTGGATATTTTGGAATCTGGAAGTTTTGACTTAGACCGTGTCGATAAATATATCAATGACTGCAGAAAAAGGGGAATCTCCTTCGATATTTTTGATCCGCGAAGACCATTTCTGCAATGCGGGGAGGAGATGTTTCATGCAAAAAAGGATAAAAAGTCTGCAGGCTTTCTGGATCCTGTCTTACCAACAGGGAATGCGTTAGCATTTTACCATAATGATACGGAAAAGAATATCTACAACTTAGAAGAAATTCAGGTAATGTATCCAGAACAGTATCTGGCGTCTCTGGTAAGAAACCATATGATCAGAAGTGCCAGCGGCGGTTATATTGCCAGTGGGTTTGTAGTTGGGAGACCGCCTTTATTTATTGTTGCGCACGGGAACAGTTTGTTTGAAACAGTCTTATTCTCTATGCATGTAGAAGGCGATGCTGCATTACGGGAAAACGATATCCCGATGTGGGAGCAGAAGTCCTATCACATGCCAATTACATCCCTTATCAATGAACAAAAATTAGGGTATCTGGCTTCTAGCTTGTACCCGGTGATTGCTGTTCGTTTTGGAGATATTGAAGATGGCATGGTAAAAAGTGTCTACTGCGCAAACCTGTATGATAAAACGGGGGATCCAAGGAAATGGATTGACGAAGAAAACAAACCTCAAAATTACGGAGAACTGTTTTATAAGAACGCAACGCATCTGCTTTGTTCTTACGTAAAGGTAAAAAATGAAATAGCTTTGGTGCCTAAAAAGCTGAATTTTGAAGAGTCTTCTTGGATCTCGGTAATATCTTCAGATATAGATTTGGCAGGAACCGGAATCGCAGCAACAGGGTTTGAGGCATTAAAATTCCTGTCCTTTCTACGTGATAACGATTATGACATTTGCGAGCAGGAAGAGAGAATCCCTTGTTCCATCTATGGACTGGTGATCGCAACAAAGACAGAGCCGACTTATATGCAGACTCAGGATAATGTGTCCTTTCCGGCTAGTGCCCTCGTTGATACGGTAGTGCGAAGAAAACTGCTTCAGATTATAGACACAACTAAAAAAACGGGTACGACGCTGAAATTTTACCTGCGTAAGTTGGAAGAGGAAATATATGGTATGGAAATTAAAGCAGGACAGGAAAGTGACGATATTGGACAGATCTGTGATCGTTTCCAGCAACTTGTAGCGGATCGCGTTATGCTTAAAGATGGCTGGATTGAACTATTATCAAAACAGCCAGAGATGGATATTATGGAATTTATAAACCAGATACACAAAGATGCGCAGAATGCCTTCGAGGAGTATCCTATTATGAAAAACGGATTTATTAAAAAGAATAAGTACGGAAATATCCTGTATGCGGCTCTTTCTAAGGAGATGTGTTAATTTTATAACCAGGTGTCTTCAGATGCCTGGTTTTGTTTTGTTATTAATTTTCCATATTGTTTTAGTAGCAATTTCGCGAAAAAAGGAAAATCATAGAGAAATAACAAATAACTAGGAGGAAAGACATATGGGATATTACCTAACCAATCAAAATATTGGGAAATTCCTGGGAAGTCTGAGCCGTATGAAAGAATCCGATCGGATTCGAATGAAAGAACGAATGGGAAGTTTCCGAACATATGCAAAGGCAAATGAGCAGATGGCACTGCTTCTTGCAATCCCGGAAGAAGTCGATGATGCAAAAATGTCTGAAGCAGAGAGGGAAATGGTATACCAGAACTTATTTTTTGTAGCAACAGTATATTGCAGAAAAGGGGTATATGAGCATGTAGAAAAGCCAATAAGGGTAGAAAATTTAATCTCTCAGATTCTATATACTAATTATGGGAACTCTGAAGACAAGATGAACCTTATCCTGGAGTCAACAACTGGACAGAGAGGAACACTGTATAAGGCATTGGCAGATGTCATCAGAAAATCCGATGAGGACATTGACTGCTTTTCGTTGATGAAAGATTTGCAGTATTGGAATGCGTCTGACGCCAGAATCCAGAAAAAATGGGCAACGGCATTTTCACGGTGCCGTGTCAAAGAAAACGAGGCAGTTGAGCGGTAACTAAGGATTAAAATCGAAAGGAAAAAAAATCATGGATAATTTAAGAATTGAAATCAAAAAAGTATCAGACCAGTTAGTACAGGAGCAGAAGCTTCCATTGTATGAGATGCATATTTTGCGGGCAACCGGTGGCGAGATGCTCAATAGAGGGTTTAATGGCAGACACAAGACACTGGTAGTCGGAGGTGTTCCGAGATATCGGGTATCCAGCCAGTCAAAAAAGCATGCGGTTAGAATGAGAAAAGTTACAGATGTGAATTGTCAGACCAGATATTTTCCCTACATCTTAAAGCAGAAGCTGAATGAAAGCGTTCAGGATCCTGCGGCAGAAGCGCTGATCAATAGTATTGTAGAGGCTATTTTCAAAGACAGTCTTAATGATAAAAAGAGTAAGAAAAAATCCGCAGATGCACTCACAACGAAACAGGTAATCAAAATTAGCGCAATTGATGTAGATGCATTTACAGACATCATTCTTGATAAGATGAAGCATCACAGTCAGGATGATGAAAGTACAGATGCAAAACGGGAAGCAAAGGCGAAGAAAATCGCAGAAGAATGTAGAAACATCTTGGAGCAGTCTGCGAATAGCAGGCAGTTAGATGAAAGCGAAGCAGTTTATGGAAGAATGTCTACAGATAATGCCCTCAGTACGGTATATTCTGCAGTACATGTAAATCATGCATATAGCGTAAATCCTGCGGCGGGAGACTATGACGATTTTACGGCTACGGATGATTATCTGACAAACTACCTGGCACAGTTTGGGACGGACGAAGATACAAAACAGATCGGATCTGGACATATGAATTGTGTAGATATTGGATCTAACGTTTACTATGAGTATGCTTCTTTGAGCACAAGGGTTGTATTTGAAAACCTTATGCAGGGCAGAAGTATTGACGAAGATACGATCAAATGGGCATTGAAGAAAACGTATGAACTCACAGAAGAGTTCATTGTGTCTTATGCAATGACATTGCCGTCTGCCAAACAGAATTCTATGGCAACCTACGCAGAGCCGATGGTTCTCTATATGACGCGTGGAACAGGCGTATACCCTAGAACATTCGATAACGCATTTGAAAAAGCGATTATTGGAACTGACGTGGAAAGTACCGGAGAGCAGGCAAAAAGACGTTTGCTGAGTGCAATTGAAAAAGGAATGTCAGGAGCATTCGCCGTCAATGAATATGATGGACAGTACTGGTTCTCTGATGGAGAGGAAGACCTTTCAAGGTACAACGACAAAGTTCAGGCATGCAGCTTGAGAGATGTCAAAAAGATTGTGGAGGGATAAATATCATGTATATGGATCTACAGTTTCCGGCTGTTATGCAATCATGGGGTACCAAGGAAGATTGGATTGCATATCGACGTACCGATCCTTATCCGTCCAGGCGGGCCATTGTTGGCCTGCTTGGATGCGCATTGGGGGTTGACAAGTATGATGAAGTTTGCCAGAAATGGCTGGATCAGGAGTTAAAAAGTGTTCGTCCTAAAAAGGCGAGAGTCCAAAAACGAATGAGTGATGATCAGATCATTTCCGTTGCAGAATATCAAAAAAATGGTATTCCACTGGAAGGATTTGTTACTGGAAACAATAAGCTGAAAGCAGTAAAAGAAATAGTAACTTCAATGCCATTTCATAAGGATTATATTGTAGATACCTTACCTAGCACACAGTCTGATGGAACAGTAGATTATAGCAAAGTGCCTGTCGTTACCATTGAAGGAAGTCAAAAATTTTTAGAAATGGTAAGAGATGCACTGCTTCATCCTGTCTATCCGTATTATTTAGGTCGGTACTGTTGCACTGCATCAGGATGCTTATTGGTAGAAGAAGGGAAGATTTATGACGACATTGTACATGTATAAAGTGGCTTATACGAAAGCCATGGCTCCGGTAGTATTTGATGGAAATAAGATGCATAAGCTGCTGACACAGTTAGTTGGAACGGATCGTGCTTCATCGAATTTGCTGTATTATCTGGATTTGGAATATGGAGTGCTATTTGTCCAGTCTGATGTTCCGCCGATGTCAACCACGGGGCTAACCTTATTAAAAACGATTTCGTTGCAGAAGATTTTAAATGTCTCAAACGGAGAGCATCTAATGTTTCGTCTGACCACCGATCCGCGAAAAAAAAGGGATCGGAAGATTGTATATATTACAGATCCGAAAGAACGAATCGAATGGGTAAAAAGGCGGTTGTCGGAACGAGGATTTGATGTGGAACAGATCCAGGAGATTTCATCCCAAAACACAACGGTTAATCATTGTACAGAAAAGGGAGGAAAAATATCAGTATCTTCCAGAACATTTATGATTGCAGGCTCTGTACAGGATAGAGATACCTTTATCAAAGCTTGGCAGCAGGGACTTGGATGGCATAAAGCATATGGGAATGGATTATTTGTTCCAATGATTGGAAGGAATTGATAATGAAACAGAATACATTAAAAGAAAACGCTATGCTGACCGATAGGTCAGCATATTTGTATGTTGAGCACGCAATCGTCGAGCAGGAAAACTCATCTGTAAGCATCATCCAGGGGAACAGACATACGCCAGTGCCTATTGCTTCGTTATGCTGTTTGATGTTGGGACCTGGTGTCAGTGTCACACATAGAGCGATTGAAGCAATTGCTGAAAGTGGATGTCTGGTCGTATGGGTTGGAGAAGACTACAGAGCTTTTTATGCGAACGGAATAGACGAAAACCGATCTTCTAAAAATTTCCTAAAACAAATGGAGTATGCCGCTGACCCAGTAAAACATTTACAAGTAGTAAGATGGATGTATAAACAACGTTTCCCTAATATGGATATGCGGGGCATGGACTTAGAGCAGATGCGGGGCGCAGAAGGGAAACGAATGAAAGAACTATACCAGAAGTATGCAGCCACGTATCAAGTACAATGGAATGGAAGGCAATATGATGATGAATGGGATTCTCAAGAGCCAATACAGCAGGCAATCACAGTTGGTAACAAACTTTTATATAATGTTTGCCATTCAGCCATCCTTGCATTAGGATTTTCGCCAACAATTGGATTTATCCACACTGGTACAATGAGAAGTTTTGTGTATGACATTTCAGATCTGTATAAGTCAGAAATTGTGATACCGACAGCTTTTCAATCTGTTTCACAGACTGAAAATACAGCATTGCTCAGACTTAAGATAAAAAATAAGATAGAAGAATGTGATTTACTATCAAAAATAGGAAAAGACTTATATGCTATGTTCAATATTCGTAAATCAAATGTTGAACAAGAAAGTCAAGGATACTTGTGGGCAGGCGATCAAACTGTTCTGGGCGGCATCAACTACGACAGTCCTTGATCTGAGTGTCCCATCCTTGTAGGAACGGAGAATCCATGCCAGGTGCATAAAAGAAATAAGAATCCAGATCTTACAGAATCAATAATTTCAGATAGTTTTTAAAAAAGATCAACGCTTGTTGATCTTTTTTTGTTATGTTAGCAGGTTTTCATAATATTCTCATACGTTCATGAATAAATGGAAAAGGAGAACATTTAAATGACAATCATTTCTTTAGAGCACGCAGAACCTAAAATCGAAGGATATCTGTGTCGCCATATGTATAAGGTGAGGCCAGGGGTCTTCGTTGGACGATTATCATCGTCAAGAAGAACTCTGTTATGGAATCATATCTTGGAAGAGCAACCAAGCATCGATGCAGTCATGTGTTTTAATGCAGCGCATAAGCAAATTGATTTCAAAACAAATGGCGCTCCGTCTCGAAAAGTTTTAACAATTGATGGCATCCCTTTATTAGCGTTTGAAAAATATCAAGGACTTTGGAGAAAATTTCTGGCAAAGCCAGCATATACAGATTCAAAAGGTGAATATCATGGTGAAAAATTATTATGGGAGCATATGATCGAAACAGGGATATTTGCCAATATTTTATTGACAAAGTCTACAATACAATCCATTACAGATATCTTGATGGAGTGCGTGGATAAAATATCAAAAAAAGATTTAATTGAAACGATTTCTTTTTTGGTCGCAATGCATGATATTGGAAAGGTGTCTCCATATTTTCAATCTAAAATGGAAGCATCGGAAGATGTATTATGTGAAGCAGCTATCGAATTTGGAGAGGAAGGATTCCGCCATGAGAGGTATAGCGGAAAAATTGTTTCCTCTTATCTACGGGATCATGGGTTTGACAGAAAAACAGCCAGTTGTTTAGGAAATGCGATCCGAGATCATCATCAATGTAAGGTACAGAAAACGCTTACAGATATACCGGAGAACATAAATAAGGACAAACTTGAAGGAGTGATTACAGATTTAATATTGTATATGCAACACATTTTTCGATGTAATGCATTTGTTCTAAAAAAAGAAAAAGAAAATACATTCTGTCAACTTTTTTCTGGGATACTGCGTTGTAGCGATTGGATTGCATCAGCATGTACAGATTATAATAAATCAAGAAATTTCTCGTCAGAAGAGGACTATCTCCAAATGATATCTGTAACATATTTGAACAATCTTATTAAGAATGGGATGATGCCATCAGAGCCTAATGAAAGGTATCGCTATGACGAGTTGTTTCCCATACCTGAACAGATGCTAAGACCGTTGCAGAAAGAGATACGGTCTGTCGTGAGAGAGCATAACATGCCAGATTGCATCATTATAGAAGGAGAACCTGGAAGCGGGAAAACTGAAGCAGGTATTTTTGCAGCGATGAATATTATGAAAGCATGCAATAAGCAGGGATTATATTTTGCATTGCCAACAGGAGCTACTGCGGAGGCTATGCTTTCAAGACTGCAATCCGTAAAAGAAAAGGTAAAGATATGGGATGATACCAATTTGAAGTTATTTACTGGAACTGCATGGATGCGTGATGAATCGGATTCAGATATCGAAGAAAAACTTTCCTGGACAAAATCAGGACCGAGAAAGCTATTTAGTAAAATTGCATGTGGAACAGTGGATCAGCTTATGGCTATAGGAGAATCATTAAAAGCCGGGGACATGAGATTGGTAGGGATATCCAATAAGGTAGTGATTATTGATGAATTTCACGCATATGATTCATTTATGATGGAAATTATAAAAATTGTATTAGCGTGGCTGAAAGAATTGCATGTGCCCGTTATTATTTTATCTGCGACATTACAAAAAAGCACGATTCAAAAAATTTGTAATATATACTCACATGATACAGTACATGAAGAATCTTATCCGCTAATTACAGTAGCAGAAAAAGAACATATACGCCAATATCCATGCGAAGCGACATTTCACAAGAAGTATGAAGTTGCAGTTCTTGGACAGAATGGACTGATTGAAAAAAATAATCACATCAGTAGAGGAAGGCGGAAATACATTATATGTAGCGAATACAGTAACACATGCATATAAATTATATCGGCATTTACAAAAGGAAAAATCTACCGATACAGAATTACACATTTACACAGCACGCATGTCACCAGGCCCCAAGGAAAGAATGAGTTCCAGTATTATCTATCGATATGGAAGAAACGGAAAAATGATGGGAACCCGTCCACGAAAATCAATTTTAATAACAACGCAGATTGCAGAAATGTCGATGGACGTTGATTTTGATACAGTGTTCTCAGAACTTGCTCCGATTGATTCATTACTACAAAGAATCGGGCGTATGCAGAGGCATGAAGATACTGGAACAATTCGAGAAAGTGGTTTCAAAAGCGTCTTTTATCTGGTTCTTCCAAATAAAGAGGACAGGCTATGGGAGCTTCCTTACGCTAAAAGTATTATGGAAGCCACACAGGAAACAATTGCGCAGTATAATACTATTAGAATTCCAGAAGATGTCAGAACGTTAATAGGGGCCGCCTATAAAAAGGCCGGAGAAGAATGGGAGCGAGAGGCAGTTTCTAATGCAGCACATGCTTCTATGCTTAAGGCTTCATTACCGCAAGACAGATACCAAATATGTGAGTCTTTAAGGAGCGCTGCAGAGACCAGGTATAATACTTATAAAACGAAAAAAATTTTGGTTTTACCAGAGAAAGAAATAACGAACCTCACGGAAGGCAGAATCTTAAAGACCAATAAAGATTGGTCTGAAAAAATAGTAAAAGAATGTTCGGTATCTGTTCCAGAAAACATATACGAAAAGTTAGATGTATTTTCTGTTGAACAACAAAAGAAACCAGTATGGATTGAAGAGTTTGAAGTTGTAAAAGATCATGAGGAATATCACGGTCCAGATGAAATGTTTGTAGGAGGAATGAATTACAAGGTGCGGTGTTAACGACTCTCTTCTTTTTTGCTTTAGAATAAAAATGTGCAGAAAAAGGTATATTCGTAGAGAAGTGTTATGATAAGATACATCAGGAAGATTAAGGATTGTATACACAGCAGTTCGAAAGCTGCGAAGCCTTGATTTTCCTGAGAGTCCCGTCCCTACGGGGACGGATGGTTCCTCACTGTTTTTCTGACACTTGCAAGAGCAACGGTCCCGTCCCTACGGGGACGGATGGTTCCGTGATTGCCACGACTATTATATGAGGAATCGCGTCCCGTCCCTACGGGGACGGATGGTTCCTGGGAGACCTACCCAAAGGACTTACCTGGGCAGTCCCGTCCCTACGGGGACGGATGGTTCTGGGTCGCCTTTACTGTTTTTTAACACCCGCATGTCCCGTCCCTACGGGGACGGATGGTTCTAGTGTCGTGTGACATATTAGGAGACCAGTAGAAGTCCCGTCCCTACGGGGACGGATGGTTCTTCCGTACTTTTCCGCTACCTCACGTTCTGTCAGTCCCGTCCCTACGGGGACGGATGGTTCCGTAGGCTCAAACTCTTCATGGTCATAAGAGCGATCCCGTCCCTATAGGGACGGATGGTTCTATATTCTCTAAACCCTTTAGTAATAAATCATGGGTCCCGTCTCTACGGGGACGGATGGTTCTCTACGACCCTACATGTGGCAGCGGCGGTTTGTTGTCCCGTCCCTACGGGGACGGATGGTTCTATCTCCGAGCATATCGTTTGCAAGCGTAGTTGAATCCCGTCCTTGCGGGGACGGATAGTTCTATGCAACTGTTTCAAAAGCACCGGATGACGAGTGTCCCGTCCTTGCGAGGACGGATAGTTCCAAATTTGTTGCTATGGATGTTAGAAATGCTACGATCCCGTCCCTATGGGGACGGATAACAGTCCTATAAAAAGGACTGTTTTTTATTTTTTGATATTTATTTTCCATAATATAATCAAAATCTATAACTTTGGAGGTGCTTATGAGAAAGAAGAAATTAGTTTCATGGCTCCTGGGAGTTGCGCTGGTCATACCGATGAGTTTTTTCGTGGAAGGGTATTCTCCTGGCCAGATAGTGTATGCAGCAGATAATCAGGAGGTTGTAGTTGCCGGGCAACGCATTAGTATCGGGCTATCTGAGAATGAAACCCAGAAAACGTTGAGCATTCGGGATTCTGATAAAAAGACAGAGATCGGAAACCTGACGTGGACAGACGAAAACACAACCTATACGTTGTCTGGCGCTTCCGGAACATTGACGTTATCCGGCTCCGACGGGAGTAAAGACGATGTCAGTATCGGTTACGATCCAGATGCAATCAACAAACGGATTTCTGCAATTGACACAACCATAACCGGAGTCGAAAATAACCTGAAGTCTATTTTAGCAAATGCAAATGGGACAGCAGAGACAAAGGATGTGCGTGAGGGTCAGACTTTTTCTTCATCGAAGGGTGTCGGATTGACCGGCACAATGACGAAAGTAAAGACAGAAGATATTTCTATAGTCTCTATTGACGGAACAAATATCAAGGTAACGGTCAAATCAGGTAGTCAGGATCATTATAAGTATGTAGACAATTCGGAAAATTCAGGAAAAGTTATTAGCCTGCTTGACATCAAAGATGGGAATGACAAAACAATTGCGATAGGCAATGCAGTAGAGTCGCAGGTTTTGGAAGGAAAGACATTCAGTAATAACAGTGGGTTCAATAAAACCGGTACGATGCCAAACCGTGGTGTCAAGACCGATGATGTGCCAGGAATCAATGATACCGATCCAACCATACCTGTATGGCCCGGAACACTTCTCCAATACGCAACGAACACCGATGGAGGGAAGATAGTTGCCATCTGTCCACCAGAAGGATATTACGGGGGAGCCGACTCAGCCTATGTTGGTGCACCGGCATCGGATTATGGAAACGCAGCTCAGAACCAGGTATTGTGCGACAGAACTTTTACATCCGAGGACGGATTGGCAATTCCAGGCACAATGCCGAATAATGGAGCGTGGACATCCAAGTCCAGTGGAAAGGGAAATCTAACGATTCCGGAAGGATATCATAATGGGGAAGGATATGTGGACCTGTCCGGTTCTTACAATGAAGGATATAATCAAGCCAAAGAGGATCTGAAGGATCAGCTTACTAATGGAACTGCAGAAATTGTATACACATATCACCATCATTCTGGCAGTTCATCTGCAGGAGGTGGATGCTATACAAAAGCAGTTTACCATACGCATACCGATTCCTGCTACAACTGGACGCATACTCATAATTCAGGGTGTGCTGGTCATTCGGTGTGGGTTGACTGGGTACCTGGCGTGGAACCTTACTGGGGGTTTATTTATACCTGTGGAGATCCTCCGAACACAAAGGGGAGTCTGAAATGTAAATTGCCAACAAGTAGCGATGGAAAGCCAGCTTATTACGAATTAGAATGCGGCTATAACGAAGGAGAAATTGTAAAGGCAGAGATTGTTTACAAATGATTTGTCAACTACCACTTGCATTTTTAAAGATCAGGTCGGCATTAACCAGCCGGCCTGTTTTTGTGCGGTAAAGACTGCGCCTGATCCGACACCCTGAGAAAGAGACTCCTCCTGCCGGCTCTTTTCCATAAACCGGGATCAGATCCCCATCTGCCAGGCTTGCCTGAGTCAAGATATGTATAGAGGCATTTCGTTTTTATTATAATGTTATTCTCCATAATATAGTAGAAATAATTACTGTATTGGAGGACAAAGATATGTATTTAAATATCACGGATAAAGATGGACGTATTGACAGAGGAATGGTTAACGAAGTAGTTCAGTTCTATGTTAACCAGGAAAAACAAGGAAAAGACGTGGCTGTAAAACAGGCAGAATCGTTATTATTAACATACGCGATTCTATACCTTGCGGAAGAATATAATCCGAGTGCAATCGCGGCAGAAAATATTTTACTGTTTTTGGAAGATGGGCGGAAGCAAATTGACAGGGAAACGTGTACGCTAAAAAATAATGAATCAAAATGCAATGCACTGTCAAAGCACAGCGCAATGTGTATTGATGCACGTAAGGTATTTAAATTGGCACCAGTAGAAGTGCAGAATACAGCGTACTTTTTATTAAGTATTTTATTTTATAACTATACTTATAAGAAGATTCCGTTCCCGGTAATGCATACGCATGTAGAGTCTGACAAAAAGCCTGAAAAAACAGAGAAAGAAGATTCTTTCGAAAGCTTATGTGAGATGTTTTTTGGCAAGGAACGGGTCGATGAGGAACAGGGAATTGCAAAATCTGTAAAACGGTCAGAACCTTCCGCGTGCCGAAACACTGAGATGTCTGAGAAGCGTACAAGGAACGCAGGAAGCGCACTGGATTTGATTACAGTGTTACTTGCTGATCCTACCATCCTTTATGGAGACAGATAAGCAAACAACTTAAAATGCGTAAAGAAAATGAAGAAGGAACTCAAATGATTTGAGTTCCTTTTTAGTTTTAATGAAATGGGATTCTATGTTTAATGTCATTTACCATTATTTTAATATCACTTTTCACAAGCTGGAAACAGGGAGGAATTAAAAATGGAAGAGAATTTTATTGTACTACTTATAGGTCCGTCTGGATCTGGGAAAACGACATTGGCGTTAGAATTGGAAAGAAGATATAGTTGGAAGTCAGTTGAAAGCTATACGACAAGACCAAGAAGAACAAATGAAGAAAAGGGACATATTTTCATCTCGAATGACGCATTTGACCGGATACCGGCAAATGAAATGGCCGCTTATACAGAGTATAACGGGTATCGATATTGCGCTACAATGGATCAGATTGAAAAATCGCAGATTTATGTCATAGATCCTGTTGGAGCAAAAAACTTCAATTACAGTGGAAAGAAATCAATACTGATGTTTTATCTTTCTGTACCGGAAAAAATTCGTATGCAGAGGATGAAAAACAGAGGGGACTCGGATTCTATGATTAAAGACAGGATTCATACAGATCAGATTGCGTTCGGGGATGAGGCTATACGGTCACTTTGTCTGCATAAACTGGACGGAACACTACAGCCAGAAGTAGCTGCAGAAAAAATATCTTGTATGTGTGAAAAAATCTGTCGGAGGAAGTTATGATGGAAATATACCAATTTATTAACCGTATATACGGGACGTTTGCTGTATTGACAGATCCTGAAAACAGTGATATTTGGTTTCTTGGAAATGAGCTTGCTGAGGTATTAGGATATAGCAATTATTCGTCTGCTATACTCCGTCATACCGATAAAAGCGACCGGAAAACCTTGAATTTCAGGGATTATCGCGAAACGCGATTATCCAAATTATGGGCACCAGGAGATTTTCGCCCAAAGACATTGATCAATGAGTCAGGAATGTATTGCATGGTGTTTGGATCGGAATTGCCCTATGCAAAAGAATTTAAAAAATGGGTAACAACAGAGGTACTTCCATCTATCAGAAGAAATGGAGGTTACATTGCGGGGCAGGAATTTCTGACAGTAGAAGAGCAAAAAGAATTGCAGCTGCAGGTAAAGGAATTGTCTTCGAGAGTCTGTTTCTTACGAAAAAGGCGAAAAGAACTGATCCGGAAAAATGAGCATCTCCGTGAATTCAGAAAACGTCTCAGAAAAGAAAACCAATATTTAAAACAGGACGGGGATGAGCTTTTTGAGATGTATTGGTCTTTGATGCATGATTACCTGGAAACGGATAGACAGCTTGAAAAATTACACGGAGGCTTAGAGAGAGAAAAGGTTCCATCCCAAGAATCATTGTCAAAAAGAAGAATAGTGGATTCCCAAGGATTCATTATAGGCTAAAGTCTATTTCCGTCAGGTTAATACCCTGACGGAAATTTTGCATAAATTAAATTCATGTGAGAAGTAAGCTATCGGAGGAAAAAATGTTTGATAAAAATTTACTAAAGAAGAAACAGAAGAAAAGGGCGATTCAAATCCTAAAGGCAACCCCAGAAGCCTATGAAAAATTCGAAAAAGCTTACCAGGATATACCGGAGTCGCTAGATAATTCGTTGCTTTCTGTCAATGCAAAACAGGCAGCAGGCTACTCAGAACAAGGAGTTGGATTTCGGGAGGATATTGTTGAGTCCATTGTAGAAGAGCTACTTGCAGAAGGAGTTAAACAGTACTACTACGACCCGCATGGGCAGGTCATTAATACAATGCCTTCACATGCTACACCGCAGTTATTTCTCCCGAGCGATGAAAATAAACGAGTATCAGTAGAAAAAATTGCTGTGTTGCCAAAGGAACTGCAGCCACAATTTACGGGACATGCATATGTAAAGGACATCAATAATGTTAAAACTGATGATCCAGAAATGGATTGCGCCGGAATGGTGTTGGACATGTGTTATCGGTCACAAACAGAGAAAAGTGAACGAAAAAGGGTACTCGCATATAATATGTTCCGACAGGGGCTGGATATACTGGATTTGGATCCAATTATGTATTGGTTGATTGACCATAACGTAAACTCCATGTCTCATTGGTTTCCTCAGTTAGTTGAGGCCGTGGGCACGCATCCTTTTTTCAAATTGCCGAAGACAAGGATTATTAAAGTCCCCATTCCAATACTGCAGATGACACGTCTGGACTATATGAGCCTGACAGACACAACCAAGGAAATTGTAGATCGCTATTGTCAGCGCGCTTTTGAACTGGATCCCGCACAAGAGTATTTTATTAAGACGGGAGTGTTTTCTAACAAATATGATTTTCGGAATGTGCACATCCAAGACCCAAAAGAGGTTAAGGAAATTGGACAATATTTGTTATATATTCATAATCAGGCTGTCCGCATGGCAGGATCACTTAACGAAGTAGAGGAGGCGGATGGAAGACACCACCCTGTGTCTATTTACGGAGCCGCTACAACGACAGAATGGGTAGTTAGAGAATACATCCCTGCACCAGAGGGAACGAAAACAATTTACCACGGACTGCCGCTGCGGACAGAGTACAGAGCGTTTATTGACTTTGATGCAGAAACACCGGTACTCGGCATTGTTCCTTATTGGCACCCAGAAGTTATGAAAAAACGGTTTGGAGGATATCCTGATTCTGGGAAACCAGATATGATACATGACTATGTGGTTTATTGTGCCTGTGAAGAGACGCTGATGGAAGAATTTCAGAAAAATAAGAGAAAACTAGAACTCAAAATTACTGAAATGGTTCCAGATATCCACTTGCGTGGTCAGTGGTCATTGGACATTATGCAGAACGGAGACGACTTTTACTTGATTGATATGGCGTTGGCAGATAATTCTGCATTGAGAGAGTATCTGCCTCAAAACTCAATTCATAAGGCAGAGATCGATTGGACTGCGTAAGAACGGAGGATAACAATGCAAAAGAATAAGGTCTTTTTTGATATGGACGGGACACTTAATGTATGGGAGCGCGGAGAATCGTTTGAGAACGTCTGTGCACCCGGATACATGAGAGACAGGACACCATTAGGCAGTATTGTTCAGTTGTCAAAGCTATTACAAGATGCCGGAGTTAGTGTATGGATTGCCTCCAGCGTACTCCCATATGCACATAGCGTTTCAGATAAGGACTATTGGATTGAAAAACATTGCCCGTGGATTCCAAAGGCACATCGGATTTATATTCCATATGGAGAAAACAAATCGAAAGAGTTGGCAAAATATGTCCAGCCGGGAGACATTATCATTGATGATTATACGAAAAATTTAGAAGATTTGCAGTCAATCAACGGACTGATTTGTATTAAATGCGTCAATGGGGTCAATGATACAAAACATACATGGAAAGGCGAAAGAATATCTGCGTTCGCAGATCCACAATTGCTATGTTGCTTTGTGTTATCCCTTCTCAAAAGTGAATCATATCCAAACATATTTGTTCTGTGAAACCCTTGGACAAACCAAAACGGTAGCTGCCGAAAGAGCTTTGCGAATGTATATGGATACTATGAAACAGAATCCAGAGCAAAGAATGAAAGGAAAATAGGAGGAAATAGACATGACAAAAATTGAAATCGATGATGCATTGAATAAAATTTCCGCTTCATTAGAACCTTGTCCGATATGTAAAGGGAAAGCAGTAATTTTAGCAATGCACACTACTCTAAAAGAAGTTGTTATTGACTCCATTGGTTGTCGAAAATGTCATCTTGCAGTTGAAAGAGAATGGCGTTTTGCAGAAAGCGACAAACAGTTTGCAAAACGCACTACTACAATAGTTAATCCCGTACATATATGGAATCAAAGAATTAGTGAAGTTAATGATTAGTGAAATTTTCCCATTCTAGAGTCTGTGATACTTTTTCTGTAAAATAATCTAGGCAAGGTCCTTCTATGATAAAATAATTATCATTAGGAGGGCCTTTTATTATGGCAAGACAAAAGAAACCTGTACACAGAGTACAAATGACCGATGGTAAAAGAAACATCATTCGGCAGCTTCTCGAAGAATACGATATCGAGACTGCAGAAGACATCCAGGATGCTCTCAAAGATCTCTTAGGTGGCACCATTAAAGAAATGATGGAGGCCGAAATGGATGATCACCTTGGATACGAAAAGTCCGAGCGTTCTGACAACGATGATTATCGCAACGGCTATAAACATAAGCAGGTAAACAGTCGGTATGGTTCTATGGAAATCGAAGTCCCACAGGATCGAAAATCGACCTTTGAACCACAGATTGTGAAAAAGCGTCAGAAAGATATTTCTGATATTGATCAGAAGATCATTTCTATGTATGCAAAGGGAATGACCACTCGCCAGATCTCGGAAACAATCGAAGATATCTATGGTTTTGAAGCATCAGAAAGTTTCATATATAACACAAATCAGATAAAAACAACCCTCCCTTTTCTCTTTTGTGGAGTTTTGAGAGGGTTACTTTTTGCTTAAAAGAGCTTAACTTAATGACATTGAGCTAACAACTCTCCTCTTTTGTTGTTTCAGATGTGGGCATTTTATAAAAAGTATGGAAGTGAAAATAAGAGATGCATTTCTCCCATAATATGCACAAACGAAATAAAGGGAGGAGATAACATGCCTACTAAAAAAATTTTATCAGTAATTGCAATACTTTTTTTAATTTTAAACATACCAGCAGCTCATGTGTATTCTGATACGGGAAATACTATCACAATTGTAACGGCTGCATCTAACAGGGATGAAATGCCTGTTTCAGGAGTCAGTATAGCGATTTATCAGATCGCAAAACGAGATGGCGACAATTATAGGCTCATGCCTAAGTTTGAGAATAGCAACTTAGGCAATAAAAATATCCTGCAAGATATGTCTGGAGCGGCTGCAAAAGATCTACTAAAAATCATTGATGAATGTCACATTATGCCTGATGCGAAAGAAAAATCAGATGCTTCTGGAACTGTTAAGTTTACTGGCATGTCTAATGGGATATATATCATCCGTCAAATCTCGACCGCAGCAAATGATGGGAAATATGATATGGATCCATTTTGGGTTGAAGTTACCAATGAAGATGTGTTGTGCAAACCAAAGGGTATTTTAACAGCAAATCAAGCCAGTAAGCCTACTGGTAAGATTGACGATGACAATAACGGTAACAATACAAAAGATAATACGCAGGATGAAACAGGAGGTCCTGGGGCAGTAGCGATTATCTTAGTTTCAGATACGGGAAAGTACCTGTCCGGCGGAAAATTCTCCCTATACGATTCTACAGGAAAATGGATTGGAAATTATGTAACAGATAAAAACGGATGGGCAGGAATTTCTTATTTGCCATACGGAAATTACTACATCCTTCAGAATGAAGCTCCGGATGGATACGAAAAACATCCTGGGAAAATCATATTTGAACTAACATGGGAAAAAAGTTCTAGCAGTCAGTATCCATGGATCATTAAAGTAATTAATAAGGCAATTTCACAGACAGAACAAGAAATGCAGAAAACTCTAACCGTTAATGGAGGAGATGACTCCATACCAGAAACAAGAGATAATAATATGCTTCAATATTTCATAATTTGCTTTATCTTTAGCATAGTTTTGCTTTTGGAATACAGAATCAAAAAGAGATGGCGATAGGGAAAACGATATTTTGTTCTTTTTCATATTCTCCATATTTCAGATATCACTTTAATGAAAGTAGGAATGGAGGAATTGATGATGGAAAAATACAAAATTGTAGGGGTAATGGTGCCCACTAATGCGGGTCTGACAAAGCGGGCAGCATGTATGTTGATGAAGCACTTTGATGGAGAAGAGATGGACGTGCTTAGAATCGACGGAACGGCAAATAGCGCAGCATATTTGCTGATTGATTCTAATCTATGGACAGAAGAATTTCATGAGTCCCCAGAGAAACTGCAGGAGTTACTTACTCCGCTTTTGAATGATTGGAGTAAAGAGTCCGCAAACGGAGTATATTTATTAGATCATGACATCAGAGTTATGCTCTACAGCTCAGAAACCGATCTGACATATAAAACAGAATTAGATGTAATGTGTTTCTAAATTCAAAAGGATTGCAACATCATATGATAGTTGCAATCCTTTTTTACAATCATGTTTACTTTGCAAAAAATTCCTTGATTTCATCCATACTCTTTCCAGATGCCTGGATTATAGTCAGGATTTCCTGCTGCTTCTGTACATCCTGCTGCTTTTTTAATTCAGCGAGTTCATGCTTCTTGGATTTAATAGTTTCTGTTAGTTGCTCGATTTCTGCTTCAAGATGAGAAATCTGTTCAGAAAGAGAAACTACCTTCTTTCTTCCTCTAGCCATAATGAAATCTCCTTTCAAATTTTATAGATGAATTCAGTATATCATATCCAAAGCGATGTGCAAGTATAATTAACGAATCATTTTACGTAAGCTGTTTACACAAATTATGTTTTGACGATTTGTATGCTAATAAAAATAGCACAAATTGTCATATATGTACTTTTGGGCGCGTTAGCTTTTGAAAAAGCAAAAGTCTTGGCGCAAGCAAAATGTTATTTTCCCTTTTAATTTTCATTATATGAATACTGATTTAAAGAAAACTGGAAAGGAGAAGTTATAAATGGAATCTATTTTAAAACAAACATTCGTTCCGTCCTCTTGGGATGTCTATCCTGTACTTGGGAAGTGTCCTGATGAAAAAACAACGACGACTTGGCATTTTGTTCAGAACCAGAACACAGCAAAAAAGATAGTGGAAACATTGGAAAAGAATGGTAAGGACAAAACCAGTATTTCCACAAAGCGACAGTTACAATTAGTCAAACCACCATTTTACATTTGCTTAGAATTGCAAAAGGAAACTGGACTGATGCGCGTTCTGTACATGGTAAAACTGAAATCTTATAAATACGCGAAGCGAAGACGATTTTTAATTTATTTCCCGGCAGGGGATAAGTTAGCGGCAGACGTTTTACATGAGCAAAATGAAGATTGTATCAGGCGAGGAGTTGTAACCAGAGAAGAAAATATCTTAGATGTTACTCCGGAGAATATTTTAATTGATGGGCTAGGTGATTTTAACGCTGTTTGTGCAGATCGATACTTTGGAGCAAAAATATCGAGAAACGATATCCAGCTGTTATCAGTTGAAAAGAAAATGTCTATTGGAGAAAATAAAGATGCTTATTTACTCAAGCGATCTAATTTAGCCGAAAAGCATCGCATTATGGAGCTGGTTTCAGGAAAGAATGAAGGCAAGGAAGAGACGTGGCTTGTCAAACATGGGAACAATTACACATTACGTGTTGGGACAAAAGAGAAACCTGATAACAGGGATTTTGCCTTAACAACAGAAGAACAAGCAGTAATATGTAACGCTGTTTCGTCAATAACTCACGACTGAAGTCGCAAGCTTGAAACAGTAAGTCTTTCTGTCTTAAGTTTTGCAGCAGATGTCGTCAGCGCAAGCTGTGATTGATTAGCCGGCCATGGAACCTTTTGGGGGACCATGGCAGCCGTTCGGCAGGAAATTAGGCACTCCGGGGTACTCCACAAGCCCCGGACCCTGCGGCATCCGGTTAAACATCCCTGAGAGGAAGGGGAAGTGCCGGATGTGTTCAAACCCTGCAGAACAACGGCGATGTGGACCACCGTCCTTCGGGACGAGAAGCCGTGCGGGCAATATCACAAAAAGCCATGTGAACGATGCTTATGTGATGGGAAGGTTCCATCCGAAACACCGGAGCCGCCCGGTTATCTTCCAGAAGAAACGCAGGAACAACCGGATCCTGGAGAAGTTCTATGATGCAAAATACATAGACAGCCGGGATGGAAGCAAGAAGACCGGACAGCAGCTCTTCAATGGACGCACCAACAGGAACCATAACACAGATACGGAGAACCTTAGGAAATACCGTAAGGATAAGGTATCCAGAGGAAGACGGGCGATCCGTACCACAAGGTACCGGATCTAGCCCCATGACATTATTGTGTACCAAGGACAAAGGCTGGAAGCGTCCGGCTGTCACAACAAAGGAACCAGGGTTGTAACGACTGCAAAGAAATCCCTTCCGGTTGGGAAGATCCGCGTGAAGCGGCATTCCGGAGGGTACTATGCAATCGCAGAATAAACGGAAAGGAGAAGGCGAGGCAGGAGTTGCCGGGAGAAATGTTTTCTATCCCGGTGCGATTCCTCTCACGACTAAAGTTACGAGTATCCTCGCACCGATTTATGAAGGGGTTTTAGAAAAGATCAACTACGGTTGGTCTTTTTTTATGGCTGCAGATGCATGACAATTTATATATAATAGGCCGAATAAGTACAGAAAAGATATATTTCTCCATAATATAAGACATAACGAATAGATAGGAGAGTAAGCAATGTCTCATGTACCGTCTAGCGCAATATTATCAATTGTTGTGATTATCTCTGCATGTTTAATAGGAGCATTCATTTTTGTTGCATCATCATCTGAGCAAGAAAATGGGAATAGGACAATAGCAAAAATTACCGCAATGAGTGTTTCAATGGAAGACTCAGATATTCTGCAATATGACGGAGCTACGATAACTGGTTCCCAACTACTCCCAATCCTCAAAGCTATGAAACATAGTGGGATAGCAGTGGTTATTAATAATGGTAAACAGAGTACACAATATTTAAATAAATTGTCTACTTATGATGATATGTCTGCTACTGGGAAATTATCTGTAATTGCAGACAATACCGGAGATAAAGGGGATGCTAAATATTCCGAATTATTAGGAGCTGCAAAGAATAAGGCCAAAACGGCTTATTACATTACTCCAACGGGTAATTTTATAGGCAAGATAATTAGAGATAGTAAGTCAAAAGCAATCATTGGAGTCGTATTCAGTTTGAACGGCGAGGAGGTTTGTTTAGATGCATTTTCATAATTCAAAACGTAGGGTGTTAAATATGGTGATGGCAGGATTTCTGTCTGCACTGTTAATAACACCATCGACATCTGTGTATGCGATCAAAAATGCTGAAAATTCAATACATACACTTGATGTGAAAGTGACCAAATATAATGGAGAAGAGCCAGTTGAAAACATTCCGTTTTCTGTCTTAAAGGTAGCAGAAGGTAAATGGATTAGTGGGGTAGGATATGGATTTGAATATACTGCGTTACCCAACTATGCGGATACACTATTAGACCCATCCTACCTTGAAATAGATGGGTCAGAAGTAGTCAGCGTGGAAGATACCTTTTCAGAGGAAAACTGGGATGCTGCCAAAGAAGCAAAAACAGATGCTGCCGGCAATGTGCAGTTTACGTTAGACGGACCAGGATTATATCTGTTGTGGCAGCCGGCACAATTGTCAGATTATTATGTAACAGAATTCTATTTGGTGCCAGTGCCATTATATAGTACAACCCTGGAAGAATGGAACTACAATGTACAAGCAAATCTGCGGGCAATTGGAAGAATAAAGACGACAGGTATAAAGACGACAGGTACTGCAGAGGTAGGAAATGGAAAAGTTTCCCGCGTTATACCTATACCAAGTGAAACAGAAATTAATCAAGAAGAAGATGATGACGTCCCAGGGGTAGATCCCTCTATTATAGCTTCACAGAAACGTCAGCAGGAGACAGCTAAAAAACAACATACTTTATTGCTGGTTACTATCATTGGAGCGGTAATTAGCGCTATTGGTCTCGGTATGTTTATTTTTTGGAAATATATAGACAATACAAAAAGGGAGAAAGCGTCTCGCATGGCACTTCCAGACCCGAGAAAAATGAACCAAGATGAGGAACAAAAAAAGGGGATTACATATTACTTTAAAAAGATTAAAACGGGATGCAGGAAAAGACCCACACCAAAGGCATTACCTAAAGTATCTTACAAAATAAATGGAAGCCTGAATGATGTGAGAAATGTAGGAGAGGACGTAGGAGATCGGGCTGAAATGGAAGAAGAGTGACAAACACGGGCAGGAGAGAAACCTAACAGATCTTCTGCCTTTTATTTTTTGCTAAATTTCTCATAATATTGGAGAAATTTGGATTGTTGGAAAATAATAAATATCTGAGAGGTGATAAAAGTCAATAACTCATCGCTAAAGTGACGGGCTTGTAAGTCCGGGATTGACTAGCCTAAGTGTTATGAGCACTACGTTAAGGGAGAATACATAGTCACCTGTAGATGTTATACCTAGTCTGCAGCTCTGAGATCCGTGATTAAACAGCCCTGCTGGGTAGGGACAGTGTTACGGATACATAAACCTCCCATTAACATTGGCGAAGGTATCATTACAGGGGTGTATCCCCTGAGTTATGTGATTTAGTTCACAGAAAGGAGTGCCTGTTATGGTATATGTATTAGATCTTGATGGACAGCCGCTTATGCCTACTAGCAGGCATGGTAAGATCCGGCATCTTCTCAAAGATGGTCTGGCAGAAGTTGTAATGCGCTGTCCATTTACCATACGGTTGCTGTATGACAGCACATGCTATACACAGGAAGTCGTGTTAGGTGTAGACGCCGGTAGTAAGCATATCGGGCTGTCAGCTACTACAGAAACCAAAGAACTCTATGCTTCTGATGTGGAGTTGAGGAATGACATTGTGGATCTGCTTTCTACACGCAGACAGAGCCGCAGGTTCCGTCGTAACCGAAAGACGCGCTACCGAAAAGCCCGGTTCCAAAATCGGGTATCTTCCAAAAAGAAAGACTGGATCGCTCCCAGTGTCTGGCAGAAAATTGATACCCATCTAACCGTGGTATCCAAAGTATGCAGGATGCTGCCTGTCACCAGAATTGTCGTGGAAACGGCTGCTTTTGATATTCAGAAGATTAAGAATCCGGACATCCAGAAAGCTGAATATCAACAGGGAGACCAGCTTGGGTTCTGGAACGTCCGGGAGTATGTTTTATTCCGAGATGGGCATACCTGTCAGTGCTGCAAGGGAAAGTCTAAGGACAAAATTCTGAACGTACATCATATTGAAAGTCGTAAAACTGGGGGTAATGCTCCGAACAATCTGATTACGCTCTGTGAAACCTGCCATACGGGTTATCACAAAGGCACCGTACAATTACCAAAGACCATCAAGCGAGGTATGACATTCCGGGATGCTACATTCATGGGAATCATGCGATGGGCATTTTATAACAAGCTAAAGGAAGTTTATAGGTCACATGGAGTGGAAGTACAGATGACGTTCGGATACATCACTAAGAATACACGGATCGCCCACCATCTTCCAAAAGGACATTGCATAGATGCGAGATGCATAAGCGGTCATCCGGATGCAGAACCGATCAGGGAAATGTTCTATCAGAAGAAAATTCGCTGCCATAACCGTCAGATTCACAAACTGACCATTTTGAAAGATGGAGTCAGGAAACGGAATCAGGCAGATTATCTGGTAAAAGGCTACAGGTTGTTTGATAAAGTATCCTACGGAAACAAGGAGTATTTCATTTTTGGACGCAGGAAGAGTGGATTTTTCGATTTAAGGGATCTTTCAGGCAACAAAGTAAATAAAGGGAGCCTCAGTTATAAGAAAATCAGATTCCTGGAACCAAGACAATCTTATTTGTGTGAAAGGAGAAGAATGGACACACAAGGATGTGCTTAACCGCACTCCTCCCATGACTAAAGTCGCGGGTGTCCGTGCTGAGCGAATTTAATGAAAGAAATAATCAAGACAAAAGAATTAAGAGAATATCAGAAAGTGATCGTGGATGATATCGTCTCATCCAAAAAGGATATACTTATTTGTTTACCAACAGGAGGAGGCAAAACAGTAATTGCTTCTGCCATTATGCAGCAATTATCAGGTACGAAGGTCTTTATTGTGCCACGGCTGGAGTTAATTTCTCAAGCAAAAAATGAGTTTGGTGAGGTGGATGTTTTATGGGCAAATAAAACATCTCTGGAAGGCAGGGATATCATTATTGCGTCAAAGGATTCTTTACGGACGCAATATAAGTCTATTCTTGAAAAAGAAAATATTACGCTGATTTTCGACGAAGCTCATATTGGAATCAAGCAAACAAAAAATTTGGTAGAGCTGATTCCTCATGCCAGGGTACTTGGTTTAACAGCAACTCCGGAGCGAATGGACGGATACGCACTTTTAAAAGGAACAGATGAAATCCATAAGTATGGTGTGTTTGATGAGCTTTATCAGAAGGAGACAGTTCCATCCCTAATAAAGAAGGAATACTTGGCACCACTGAAATATTATGCCCGTCCAATAGAAGGAATTACTAAAATTCGACCAGATACCAAAGCTGGGGAAGAACTAAGCGAACGTCAGATCCGGAAAATATTTGATGAAAATCATGTATGGGGCGATCTTGTGGAATGCTATGAGACCTATGGGAAAGGGAAACCGGCTATTGGCTTTACGACTACGGTTGCATTGGCAGATACGGTTACAGAGCTGTTTTGCCGTGCAGGATACAAATTCCGCACAATTCACGGGAATATGCCAGTAAAAGAACGACAACAGCTAATTGACGATTTAAAGAATCGAAAGATCGATGGATTGGTTAATGCAGCACTGTTAACGTATGGTTTCGATTGCCCGGAGGCATCGTATGCTTTTTCCTGCAGACATATTAAATCACGGCCTTTATGGTTTCAGATGATTGGGAGAATTTTACGACCCTGTGCTGGGAAAAAAGACGCTATTTTTATTGATCACGGAGATAGCATTTCTGAGTTTTCAGAGCCTGACTGTGCATTGCCTATTATGGATGAATTAATTCAATGGCGGGCAGACGGAGAAAATAAATTACAAAAAGAAGCCAGAAAAAAGAAACAAAAAAAAGCACAGGAGATAATGAAGGAAATCCAGACAATTGATCCATTACCGGTAGGCATGGTAGAGGTAACGATGGAGGAAAGTACCCAGGATCGTCTGTTGAGAATTGTGAAAAAACTTAAATCAGAAAACAAATGCTTAAAGCAGCTCATTAATACAGAACGGTCAGAAAATAAAAAGAAGGCAGAAAAAATATCCTCACTACAGCAGAGAAATATTGCTTTGGAAAAAGCAGTTGTACAAAAACCAAAATCAGAGAAGATCATAGACTCTGAAAAGACGTTTGAATTTATTAAACGGAACTATGGTCAGAGGCGTAAACGGTTTTCTGAAATGTATGCGAACCCAGAGGCATGTCATCGTGCTGTTATCCTTTCGTTTAAGGATGACGAAAATAAGCTGGATTTTCTTTATGATATGGATACCTTTAAACGAGGAATGGATTACTGGAAAGACCACTATACACCTGATTGGAAACCATCAGCTTCCTTTGGCAGAAAGACTGGTACAAGAAGCAAACCAAGATAAGAAGAAAGGCAGCAGGAACAATCCTGCTGCCTTTTGCAAATATGTTAATTGCCAACAGCGTGCCTTTATGTAGGTCGTTATGCTGAGGACAAATAGGGGGGGAGGAAGAAAACGGGTTATATTTATTAAGCGACCTACATAGCTGCCAAGCGATTCTCGGCAGGCATCGCATAAGGAGTGCTGGCAATTAACAGTTATAAATCCAGCATTCATTTAAGAACAATTATATTATGGAAGGTCATAAAAAAAATAAAATCAAAAAATAGGGGAATGTGGATTTTTTTGCAGATTATATATGAAATATGTTTTCTCATATTATACCTATGGCTTAATGTTAGGAGGAAGATCATGGTATACGATTACAAAAAGGAAATCAAAGAGCATATCAGAAGATATATTCAGGAAGAAGGTTTTTGTGTTGATAGCTATGCCCGGAATGCTATTGCGAAAATTCTGGAACCATTATTGAGAAGGGAAATATCAGGACGGCATTTAAGTCCGCATATGGATGCTCATCTGTTGGAGGAAAGAGTAGCCCACAACTGGGAGCTGCTGTATGAAGCGGCCTCTTTGGATGATGACTTTTCCGTTGAGGATTTACATGGGGGAGCACTATGGGCGGATACGCTAATTAGAAAGTATCTTTTACATGATTGTTTGATGGAGGTATTAAATGAAGAATGTGACAGAAACGAAATGTGCCGTGAAATCGCTGCAGGAAGATAAACCTGCACACAAGGAGGAGATCTATGAAATCAGAAATTTGTCGTTGATCCCATATCTTTTAGAGGCTTGCATGAAAGAAAATGTAGCCTTCGGTAAGATCGTAACAACAGAAACCGGAAAAGGAATTAAGTTGAAAAACGTGTCTCATCGCCAGTACCGTCGTATTCTGGCTCGGGCGCATGGATTACAGGAAGAACGATCTACAATTTAATATATTAACAGCAGCTTTTAACAGCTGCTGTTTTCTTTTCCCATAATAACAATATATATAGCAGAAAGTGAGGAAATTTTATATGAGTGATGATTTAAACAACCAGGAACCAATTAAGGCAAAATTTGAACAAACTGAAATAGGAAAACAAAATTCTGGAACAGAAAAAGAGGAGTCTATTATTGATGAGGTTTCAAATACAAACTGCCGCAAAATGAAATTTTTCCAGAAATGGTTATGTCACAAAGATGCTTTTTCCATTATGGGAATCACATGTATTGTAACCAATGCCGTTTTCTTTATCGTGATGATAGTTTTTATAGCCGGTAGTATGTCGGCACAATCAGAACGTATCACCGCTTTGGAAAATCAGGTGTCTTACACAACTGCAGCGGTAGATAAATTAGACGAAGATTTATTGAATTTTATTGACCATGCAACGATCTCTGTTGTTGGAGCAGAGAACGAATCTCATGGATACTTAGGTGTGCAGGTGATGACAGTTACGGAAGAAATGCATGATACTTATGGGTTCCCGTATGGGGTATATGTTGCAGATGTTATATCGGGTGGCGGTGCCTATAACGCTGCTATGTCTGATGGAGATATCATTGTAGCAATCAATGGGGAATCTGTTTCGACTTCTGAAGAACTAATTTCTAAAATGACCCAATGCGAAGTGGGCGACGTAGTAAAGGTTGATATGTTCCGTGCTGACCAAGGTGTATATACATCAAGAAGGATTATGGTGACACTTGGGGCAAACCCCGAAGAGACAGATAGTATTGTTTTGCCTGATTTACAGAATGCAGATAATGCATTTGGTGTATTACCAGATGGCATCCAAGCGGATATTGATGTGCAGGAATAGTATCGATTGTTGAAAGGAGCTGGATATCAGCTCCTTTTCCATGTAGGGAAGAGAAATGAGCAAATTAGCAAAAAAAATTTTAATGAGATGAAAAATTATACGAACCAAATTATGGACTCTGAGATCTTTCAGGCAGCAACAAGAACAGATCATCACTTCGGTTATAATATTGCATGCCATGAAATACACGTATGCATAGTAGCTATGTTTATGGCATATATGCTGTCACGGATTGGAATCCATTTTCAGATGCACTCTATGATCCGGGGAATATTATGTCATGATCTGGGGCTAGTAGGAAGGTATGAGAAAAAATTCTATAGTGGTCTGGATTGTGCATTGCGTCATCCAGTTGAATCTGTAAAAATAGCCCAGAATTTGTTACCGGATTTGGATGCGATCGAAGAAGATGTCATCGTAAAGCATATGTTCCCAATGAACGTGACGGGCATTCCGAGATACAAGGAGACATGGATTGTGACAATCGCGGATAAATGGTGTGCTATTACGGAGGGGCTTCATCTTAATCGAATCGACTGGATTGCAAGGGTCCATCAATCATATATATAGGTTTGCGTAATATTCCTATGCTTTTTAATTTTCATAATATATAAATCAAATTAAAAGAGAGGAGATTATCATGAGAAACTTAATCAAACGAGTACTATATGCATGCTTAGCCTTTGTCATGGCTGCAGCATCGTATGTGCCAGCATATGCAGATAGTACAAAATTTACGGTGTATGCACCGGAGTCATCTGCTGTGATGGAAATCTACCAGGTTGCCACAGGAAGCTATGATGACGGAACATTATCAAACCTTGTGTGGGGGCAAAATGCAGCCAGCGGATATACTGCTGGGTCTGCTGTCGGGGCATCAGACTTATCAGCAATGAAGTCGGGTACTAATATTGTAAATTATATTGACTTTACAAGTGCCCCGATTGCTACCATTACTGGTTCGAAAGCAGATGGGACAGTATCTTCTGTTGCCCTTGATCCAGGATATTATGCAGCCAAAAACCAGAAATCAAATGCCTTTGGAATGTTTGAACTTGTGAAAGATACGCAACTTGCGGAGAAAGCAACAAAGCCAACTGTGACGGTGAGGATCCTTGAAAATTCTAATAAGAAATATCAAACGATCGCAGATGCGGCAACAACCGATTTAGTAGATGTAAAAGTTACCGGAACAGTACCTTCTAATTTGGAGGATTTTGCAACTTATCCTTATAAGATTATAGTAACTCCGGAAAGAATTACAAAATCATCAAATAATACAGTAACAGTAAAAGTCGGGAGCAAAGAATTAACGAAGGATCAGTTCAACATCATAGAAGGGGAAAACGGTACGTTTACAGTATCAATCCCGGATATTAAAAAGTACCTTGATGAAAATGACGGAGAAGTTGAATTAGTCTTCAAAGCAACACTGAACAAAGACGCAGAGCTGACTTTCCCGGATAACAATGCGGAATATAATCCGAACGGAAATTATAACGGGGCAACTGCTTATATTGAGTATCAGGATATTCCGTCTTCTGACAAAACAGCAAAATCAAACCCGGATACAGCAAAGTTATTGACATACGCGTTATCATTAACAAAGATTGATGATACAAATGCGAAAACAAAGCTGGTTGGTGTTGAATTTATTATGTATCGCATGACGGATAACTCTGTAAAAGAGTATCTTGTAGCGGACGCTTCTTCTACAGGTTGGATCATTAAAGACTGGACTAGCGACATCACGGCAGCTACCACACTTACAACAGATAACAATGGTCAGATTGCTGTAAAAGGATTTGATGGAGAAAAATACTATATTCACGAAACGAAAGCAGCAAGTGAATATGCCCTTCCGGCAGCTGATGCATGGTTTAATTATAGCACCGGATTCATTGAAACCGTAAACGGGACAGATACAACGACCAATGTATACTGGGTAGTTGTGCGAAATGAAGATGGATCTGTAAAAACAACAAAGCAGGATGGGAAAACAGTTCCTGTCCAGTTAGCAAATAATGAATGGGTAAACCTTCCTACTGGTGGGCAGGTTGGATATTCGCCGGCACAGGGAACTATGAGCCTGACAATGGTAAACCAAAAGAAAAATACTGTTTCTACTGGTGGAATTGGTAATACCATATTTTATATGATTGGCGGAATTGTTGTACTGGCAGGTGCGGTATGGATGTTGTATAACAAGAAAAAGCAGAAAAGTAACTAATGGATAATGGGGCTACACTGCATGTAGCCCCTCTTTCATTAAAGCCACGGGTGCCCGTGCTAAGTGAGTTTGTCAATAACTCACGACTGAAGTCGCAAGCTTGAAACAGTAAGTTTTGTAACGGATGTCGTCGGCGCAAGCTGTGATTGATTAGCCGGCCATGGAATCCTTTGGGAAACCATGGCAGCCGTTCAACAGGAAATTAGGCACTCCGGGGTACTCCACAAGCCCCGGACCCTGCGGCATCCGGTTAAACATCCCTGAGAGGAAGGGGAAGTGCCGGATGTGTTCAAACCCTGCAGAACAACGGCGATGTGGACCACCGTCCTTCGGGACGAGAAGCCGTGCGGGCAGCCAGTCTGCCGGTACGGGAATGCGTAAGCATAACACAGGGAGGAGGCACCGTATGGTAGCCGTATTAAGCAAAACCGGCATCCGTCTGATGCCGACTTCCAATTACCGGGCAAGGAAACTCCTTGCCAGAAAGAAAGCAGTCATCTGTGGGCACCGCCCGTTTACCATCCGCCTGACAGAACGTGGGGCAGGGGACGTACAGCCGGTGGAACTCGCAGTAGACACGGGATATTTCCATGTAGGGAACAGCTTAAAGACAGCAAAGCACGAATTAGCTGCCGTTGAGATCCGTACCCTGATGGATGAGAAACAGAAACATGACGACCGGCGCAGGTACCGCAGGATGAGACGTTCCAGGCTCCGTTACCGTGCCCCACGGTTTGATAACCGCAGACGCCCGGAAGGATGGCTTGCACCGTCCATCCGCGGGCGCATGGAACAGAACCTTGTGATGCTAAAGCGGATTGCATCCGTCGTACCAGTTACCCATATCGTTATGGAGATGGGACAGTTTGACACCCAGGTATTGAAAGCAATGGAAGAGGGAAAACCACTTTCGGAAGGAACCGATTACCAACAGGGAGAACGTTACGGGATTGCAACCTTACGGGAAGCAGTCTTTACCCGTGACGGATATACCTGTCAGTGCTGCGGGAAGACGGTGGATGATCATGTGATCCTTCACGTCCATCACATCGTATACCGGAGCCAGGGTGGTACCAACCGGAGGGGGAACCTGATTACAGTCTGTGAAAAGTGTCATACCCCGAGGAACCATCAACCCGGCGGAAAGCTCTACAACTGGAAGCCGGCCGTGAAAAGCTTCAAGGGAGCAACCTTCATGACATCTGTCCGTTGGATGATGTACCAAACCGTAAAGAAATCCTTCCCGGATACAAATGTAAGAATCACGTATGGGGCAGGCACGAAACTAAGACGGCGGACACTGGATATCGCAAAAAGCCATGTGAATGATGCTTATGTGATGGGAAGGTTCCATCCGAAACACCGGAGCCGCCCGGTTATCT